>TARA_R110002074_G_scaffold284909_1_pt1 | contig 90618 bp, 76 predicted proteins | sample TARA_R110002074 | Tara Oceans TARA_R110002074 (sample SAMEA4397215) | marine metagenome | biome: Polar Biome; feature: [MIX] marine epipelagic wind mixed layer (ENVO:01000061); material: water (ENVO:00002006), including particulate matter (ENVO:01000060) such as... | depth 10-100 m
AGTTCATACGCTTATGCTTAAGTAAGTGCCATTCGTATCTGACCCCACTTTTCCACTTTTCGCATCGAATGTGAATTAACCCAGCGTGCCTGACAAGGTCATGATACCTAATATGGCAAGCCAAATAATCAAGGTTCGATTAAGCAACCCTTTAAGCTCATCTATCCAATAAGCCTTTTCTCTGTCAGGTACGTCAATGTCTGTTCTGTATTGTAAGGCCCCTATTCCAGCATCAATCAGGACTTGATTATTCACTTCAATGGAAAGATGTTCTGATTTACTCCAACCTGGCATGGCATCGACCAAATGTCCTCCAAGGGCAAGTCCGAGCACCATTGCCCTTGATGAAGGCCATTCGAGAATGTTGATTAAAATAGATGTACTGTCAGCAAAACCACTGCGTATCTCGCTGAACTCATCATTTATCTCATCAACCACTCGATAAAGTAATGCGCCAACAGGGCCCAGAATTAAAAACCAGAAAATAACGGAAAATGTACGTTTATGTGATTCCACCAGACTAGATTTAATGATCGCGATTTCGTTAGAATCATTTTCGCTGAGCAATGTTTCATCGATTAAACCTTCTGCCAATTCAGTCACCGCATCAACCTTACCCTCATCTACTGCGGTAATATATTCATCAAGACGGTTATCCAGATCTTCCGGGGCAAGACAATAAATCAATACGATAAGAGAGATAACTATCTCTACTATCCATGACAGTGAACAGGCAAGGTATAACACGATAATCAGCCCAGATAGCGCAGCTGATAATACGAGTAATAAGCCGCATGTCCCATCCCAGAACTTATATTGCGCCAACCGTTTCTCTAAGCTGTAATACAACGAAACACACCAGTTAAAATTACGATGGCGCTCTAACCCACCCAGAAAAAAATCCAGGCTCAAGGCAATAAGAATAACGATTAATGTCATAGTGTTAGTAAAGAGTAGTAGTAGTTCTTGTCAAAAGCCACCCCAGGATCAGTCTTCCGACCAGGCGCAATATCACTATGACCAACAATACGATCTTTTGTGATCTTGTTCCAGCGCTGACAAATCAAGTCCGTTACCATTGCCAGAGTAGTGTATTGAATTTCACAATAAGCTTCTTCATCACAACCTTCAAGCTCGATACCAATAGCAAAATCATTGCATTGCTCACGCCCGTTAAAAGATGATTCCCCAGCGTGCCACGCACGTTTTATAAATGGAACATATTGTGTTATCTCCCCTTCTCGGTCGATGAGTAAATGGGATGACACACGTAACTCATGTATCTCGCCAAAATAAGGGTGCGCGTCAGGCATTAATGTATTAGTAAATAACTGGTCAATAAACCCACCGCCATACTCTTTGGGCGGCAAGCTTATCCCGTGAATCACTAAAAGATCGATGTCCGATAAATCAGGTCGTTCGTCACAATTCGGCGATTGAACAATACGTACGCCAGACAACCATGCACCATCCGCATCTATCTGATAATTCACTCTATTCAATTTCAATACCTGTTTTGGCCTGTTAAGCTGATACCTTAAAATAACATAACCGTGACGAATCTAAAGAGAGAATTTTAATGTGCCGATTAGCCGCTTATCTTGGTACTGAGATATCCCTATCTGTATTTTTACAAGAGCATGAGCATAGTCTTGTCCAGCAATCATGGGCGCCAAAAGAAATGCAAGGCGGCATTTTAAATGCAGATGGCTACGGTGTCGCATGGCTGACAAACAATATTCCCAGTAGCTATAAAAACGTCTTGCCTATCTGGTCTGATGTAAATTTGGATAGTCTAGGTCGCTCTCTTAGTAGTCAATTATGGCTGGCAAATGTACGCAGTGCTACAACAGGTCAGGGCGTTAGTGAGGCGAATACTCAACCTTTTATAAAAGATAATCTGATTTTTACCCATAACGGTAGCCTGAAACCATTTGATAAAAATATTAAGGCACGTTTTCTCGATTTATTGCCAAATACAATCAGTGCAGAAATTACGGGTGATTCAGATTCATTGTATTTATTCGCTTTGTTACAGCATCACCTACAAAATCAAGATTCATTATCCAATGCCATAATTTCAACAATGAATGATTTAAAGTCGATATGTAGTGACACCGTCTCGGCACTATTAAATATCGTCATCAGTAACGGGGACTCACTATATGCCTGTCGACATGCATTGAATGGAAACTGTCCCAGTCTTTATTATCTTTACAAAGAAGATAGTGTTTGGCTAGCATCGGAACCTCTCTCTCCAAATGAGACATGGAACACTTTCCCTGAGCATAGCTTTATGCGTTTTGATCATTCTGGAGTGATTGAAGATTACAAATTATGAAGGAATTAATTGCGACGTTTCGCTTATTACAAAACGAAACTCTTGATATTGTCAGTGCCCTCCCGAAAACACATTATCATAAACAGTTTCACCCCGACTTAAGTCCGATTGGATGGCACCTTGGGCACTGTGTTTTCACAGAAAGCTATTGGATAAAAGAACAGTTACTCGAAAAAAAAATACTCGGCGACTCATTAAAATCACTTTACGTACCTGAATTAAGTGTCAAACAATCCCGCGCCGCAGCGTTACCTGATAAAAAAAGCATGCTTGCATGGGCTAAAGAGACACAAGTAGAAAATGTTAGCTTGCTTGAATTAGCAACGACACAATTAAGCTCTCATGAGTTATTAAAAAATGATTATTTAATTCATTTTTTAATCCAACACTATTCACAACACATTGAAACCATGATGATGGTGCTAACGACAATGCAGATTCAGCGTGGGCACACTGAATTCACGCCATCTCAAGCCCTGGAATCTAGTCAACCACAAAAAGAATTTACTACGATTGTATCCAGTACCTACAATATTGGTAACGTAGAAAGCAATGTTCCTTATGATAATGAACACCCGGTTCACGACGTAGATTTGAGTAGCTACAATATAGCGCGTTATCCAGTATCAAATGGTGAGTACTTAAGTTTTATGAGTTCAGGGGCTTACTCAACTAAAGAATTTTGGTCCGAAGCAGGCTGGGAATGGAACATCAATCACAATTCGGCTCACCCATACCATTGGCAAAAACATAAAAACGGGATTTGGTATGGTATCGATCATCAAGGACCATTCCCTTTGAAAGAGGCTCATCCCGTACACGGGTTAAACCAGTTTGAAGCAGCGGCCTATGCGAAATGGGCTGGAGCCAGGTTACCGCATGAATATGAATGGGAGGCAGCGGCTAATAACCATCTATTACAACAAACCGGATTAGTCTGGGAGTGGTGTAATAATCAGTTTCATCCTTATGATGGTTTTTTGCCTTACCCTTACGCAACTTATTCCGCACCCTACTTTGATGAGCAACATTATGTATTAAAGGGTGGGAGTCGATATACAAAAGAACACATCAAACGGGCAAGTTTTCGAAATTATTATCAGGCTGACAAACGTCATATTTTTTCAGGTTGTCGATTAGTTTACGATTGACACACCCCAATATTAGTTGCCTCAGGCTTCTCAGCAACGGCTCAATAGGCATATCTATTCAGATGCTGACTCGAGTAATTTGACGAGTTTCTTATTTTTTGTTTTTTCAGCCATCGTGATTGCTGTCTTTTCTTTTTTATCAGCGAGAGTCGCATCCGCTCCGGCGTTTAATAATACTTCAACAATCTCAAATCGCTTACTGGCGATGGCTAGCATTAATGCCGTCTTGCCCTGTTCATCGGCAAGATTCACATCGACACCTTCAACAACAAGTTCCCGAACAATGCTTCTATTACCATTATAGGCAGCACTCATTAACGCCGTGCGTCCTGATTTATTTTTGGCATTGACATTATAACCATTCGACAACATCGATTTGATCTGACTTAAATGCCCTTCTTTAGCCGCTGTGTAGAATTTTAATTCATTGGTTTCATCAGCAGCGGAGCCTTCCTCAGCAAATACGCCCGTCAGAAAAAAACAGAATGTAAAGATAATAAAAAAACAGTGCGTCAATCTATGCATATCAATAAGCCATCGTTTTAATGTATTGTTTCTATAGAGCTGATATCGGCATTTATGACAAAATCTGAAGTATGAATGAAGACAATTTTCAAAAACGCCTTGGCAGAGGCATGACCGTTTTAGGCTGGATCGTCGTTCTCGGTATTTTATCAGTCTATTTTTCCCGGTTTCTCGACCAACAAAATAACCCGAACGAAGTCTTATCCTCTACACAAACGCATGACTACACACAAGTTCAGTTACAACGAAATCGCTACGGCCACTATGTCGCTAGCGGCATGATCAATAACACTGAGGTTGTATTCATACTTGATACAGGAGCAACAGACATCAGTGTCCCTGAAAAGATCGCCAAAAAATTAAGACTAAAACCCGGAATAAAAATACCTGTGCATACCGCTAATGGTCAGATCGATGTTTATGCTTCGACATTAAATAGTGTCAGCCTCGGTAAAATAGAGCTACACAATATCAGCGCCAACATTAATCCCTATATGCAAGGTGAAGAGGTGCTGCTAGGCATGAGTTTTTTAAAACATCTCGACTTCTCTCAGCAAGGGGATCAGCTACTCATTCGACAATATTGAGTGATAACGATTAAACTATCCTCTTTTCAATCAAAGCCTTAAGCAAGCAAACTGGCACTAGGACGGCTATATGCCCTGGTTACAAGATAAGTTAAACCTTTTAAGCAGCATCATCTGGGGAGAGTACTTGCTCATTCCTCTGCTCGCTATCGTAGGGATCTACCTGACGATTGGGCTACGTGCCATGCCTTGGCGAAAAATACCTCTCGCATTTCAAACCCTGTGGCAAGGCCGAAAGGAGTCCTCTCAAAACAAAGGTGATATCAGCCCGTTTCAGGCCTTAATGACAGCCCTATCGGCAACTGTTGGCACCGGCAATATTGCCGGTGTTGCCACAGCAATTTATTTCGGAGGACCTGGCGCAATCTTCTGGATGTGGGTCATTGCTATTTTCGGTATGGCAACAAAATACGCCGAAGCAGTGCTTGCCGTGAGCTATAGAGAGACTGATGCACTTGGCAACTACGTTGGCGGTCCAATGTATTATATACGTAACGGCTTGGGGGATAATTGGCGCTGGATGGCTGCCTCATTCGCTTTTTTTGCCATGATTGCTGCATTCGGTATTGGCAATATGGTTCAATCCAATTCTGTAGCAGACGAGATTCATTCAAGCTTCAATATTCCCACCTGGCTTACTGGCGCTGTGATATCTGTACTCGCCTCCTTAGTCATTATTGGCGGAGTAAAACGTATCGCACAGGTTGCCTCAAAACTGGTTCCTTTTATGGCGGCGATTTATATTCTTGCTGCGTTAGTGATCATCCTCCTTAATATAGAAAAGTTACCTGCGGCTTTTTTACTCATTATTGAAAGCGCGTTCACAGGCTCTGCCGCAAGTGGTGGTTTTCTTGGTGCATCAATCTGGATGGCCATACGTTGGGGTTTTGCCAGAGGTATTTTCTCAAATGAAGCTGGCCTGGGTAGTGCTCCTATTGCTCATGCAGCAGCTCAAACGACTGATCCGGTAAAACAAGGCATGGTCGCCATGTTGGGTACCTTTATTGATACCCTTATCCTCTGTAGCCTGACGGCATTCGTCATCATTATTACCGGGGCATGGGATAGCGGCTTACAAGGCGCGCCTATGTCATCACGTGCGTTTTCAATCGGGCTATATGGCTATGGCGGTTATATCGTTAGTTTTGGACTGGTTTTATTCGCCTTCTCAACCATACTCGGATGGAGTTATTACGGTGAACGATGTGCCAGTTACCTCTTTGGCACAAAGATTATTATTTATTATCGAATAGTGTGGATTATAGCTATCTTCATCGGCGCTGTAGTAAAACTGGAATTAGTCTGGGCATTTGCAGATGTACTCAACGGATTGATGGCATTACCTAACCTTATCGCCTTGCTACTACTTAGCCCCATTGTCTTTAGCAAGACACGGCAATACTTTAACAATAAAAATTCAACATGGTCATTAACCAGAAAGATATAAGTTCAAATGTTAAATCGGCATTAGCCGAAGATGTGGGTGATGGTGATGTAACTGCGGAGTTGATCCCGGAAACTGCCATGGCATCAGCAACATTAATTACTCGCGAACATGCCATCGTCGCCGGGTGCCAGTGGTTTGATGAAGTATTTAATCAGTTGGCTCCTGCTACATCGATAAATTGGCAGATTGCAGATGGTGATGCCGTCGTACCAGAACAAATACTATGTACTATCGAAGGTTCAGCTCGATCGCTGTTGACTGGCGAGCGTACTGCCATTAATTTTTTACAAACACTCTCTGCGACGGCAACAACCGTTGCCAGTTTTGTCGACATCATAAAAGATACCCATACGAAAATATTAGATACTCGCAAAACTATTCCCGGTTTACGGCTTGCTCAAAAATATGCGGTCGCATGCGGCGGCGGGACTAATCATCGTATCGGTCTTTTTGACGCCATCCTTATCAAAGAAAATCACATAATGGCAGCGGGTAGCATTACGCAAGCAGTTACACAAGCCAAAGCAAAGAATCTACCTGTGGAAGTAGAAGTTGAATCTTTATCTGAGCTGGAAGAGGCATTAGAAGCAAAAGCAGATCAAATATTATTGGATAACTTTGATCTGGCATTACTAGAAAAAGCGGTCAATATCAATCAGGGTCGAGCCAAGCTCGAAGCCTCCGGCAATATTAGCAAAGACGATTTATATGCTATTGCGAAAACCGGTGTTGACTACATCTCTATTGGCGCATTAACCAAACACATTCGGGCAATTGATTTTTCCATGCGCATTAATCTATAGACCAATACACATGGGAATAATGATTATTAGAGTTTGCTCTTGACCAAACCTTCATGTCTTTTTCACCTATCGTAAAATTTACCACCCGCTAATAAAAGCTGCGTCCATAACACCAGAAAGAGGCGCATCACCATCACGCTACCTGACGTTGAAACCTTGCTCATCAAACCTTCCAAAAATACTTGAACCACGGTATCTTTAATCTTAACCTACCCCGGAATTTTAAAAAAAACAGCGGCTAATATGACTAAAGCACAAAAACCGGTAAATTTTAGCAATCGCTGCCCTCAATCGAACCCTCTTAAATTTGAGCAATCCCCTGTAACTTGAGTAATACCCGGTTGTCGCATGATCCAGCATCGGTTAACTTATGCGCTTTTTAAATGGGCCTTCGTAGGGGAATGAACCCACTATCTATGTATGTGCTTGATTACATAGGTACAGCCGTTGCTTATGATGACAAGGCTAAACATGTTATCGGAGACGGTAACGTCTCTCCAAAGAATGCCGCACCTCTGCTTGAAGGAAAAAAAACAGTAGCGTTAAGATGCAAACGTGCCAATACTCATAGGCGTTGATGGTACAGATTATAGAGGGCAAGAACGCTATGGAAAAATAATTTGGGGCGCAATAGGATTTGGTACGTTAAAATTAACATTACAATGAGCATGTATTGCAAAACTATTCGAGAACAATAATCAAGTATTTGATGCAGAAAAAATCTTTAGTCTTGCTAAAACAATGGTATAGCTTAATATTCAACCGCTAATTAAGCGTAATAATAACAACGTATAAATGAGTACGAACTTGAAATACCCTAATAAAGACACAAAATCATGGCTGAATAAGCACACGATCCTCTTTTTTTTATTTTTTCTCTGTTCAACGACAGTTTTTGCTGCAAGTTATGAGGAAGGCAAGCAGGCTTATCTGAAGAAAAACTATGCACTAGCACTTGAGATCCTCAAGCCTCTGGCAGAACAAGGTGACTCACAGGCCCAAATCACTATGGGCCTAATGTATGACTATGGTCATGGCGTAGAAAAAAGCCCCGCTGAATCGATAAAATGGTATCTCATGGCGGCTGAGCAGGGTGTGCCTCTGGTACAGCATGATATTGGAGTAAAATACTTTCAGGGACAGGGTGTAGAACAAAATTACCTTGAGGCTGCCAAGTGGTGGGAACAATCGGCTAATTCTGGTATTGCTGACTCTCAATTCAACCTTGGCTTAATGTACTATCGCGGGATCGGCATTCCAAAGGATTATGTAAAAGCAGCAAAGTTATTCGAGGATGCAGCCGAACAAGGGCATGGCAACGCACAATATAGTCTGGCCGTTATGTACGCCTTTGGTCAGAGTAAAACCAAGAACTATGCCACAGCCTTAAAATGGTTCAACAAATCTGCGGAGCAAGATATTGCTCAGGCTCAGTTCAACCTTGGGGTATTCCATGAAAATGGATATGGCGTAGAGAAAGATAACGTCGAAGCAAGAAGATGGTATCAGCTCGCCGCGGATCAAGGCTTAGAGGAAGCAAAGCAGAAGTTGAAAGGACTTGATAATAGCAAAACAACGGTTGTAACAAATTCCGAAAATCTTAAAAAGCCTGGTAAGACGGAAACGACGTCTGATCCTGGTAACTCAGTCTCAGTAGCTGCGCCTGCCTCTTCTGAAAACAACTTGAATCTGAGCGATTGGCTAAGGCTACAAGCTACGGATAATTACACGCTACAACTAGGTAGCGTCATTAATGAAAATGATATTATTAACTATATAAAAAGGTCAGGTCTTGGTTCAAAGGCAGGATATATTGTCGTCAGTGTGAATGGCGTAACTCGGTACACGGCTATATATGGGCTTTATGATAGTTATGCCAACGCAGAAGCTGCCGTCAGCGAACTCCCTTTACCCATTCAGAAGTCTAAACCTTGGGTCCGGAACACGGGCATACTGCAAGGTCTATTACTATAATAGTACCGCGGGGATAAAAAATTGTGGCCTCGTTTAAAGAAATTCTAAATTCAAACGAAGAAGAACTGCTTCAGCTTCTTTATAAATTCAATATCTCGACTGAAAGCAGCGAAGATAAAGCTGAAGCTATCGGAATGAAATTAAAATTACGCGAAGCTCAATTAATCTGTGCGATTGGTTTTAATGAATCAACCAGAAATTTGCCTGAAATACCTCCTATCCTTGGATTTGATAATTATGATGCTTTATTGAATTCTCGGAACGAATTCTTTACAACAGACATCTACAAATTAGTAAGTTTAGACAACATCCTTTCTATATACTCAGTCGTAAAAAATGATGGCGCAAGTAAACAAATTCTAGAATACTTGTTATCAAACCGACTTAAGTCAATTGAAAAACGAATCGATGAAACAGTAAACTCATTGATTATAGATAAATATAAAGAAGAAATGCGTGCCATTTATTCCGATGGCATTGTCGGTATTGATTTTGCAGAAAATCGACTTGAGCAGTCAGATAGTGGCTTTCGTGCCTTATTAAACGAAGTCACATTGATCGTTGAAAACAAGATTATTCCTATTGGTGAGTTATTTTTCCGAGATTCCATTTTGCCGCAAGAGAAGAGAAAACTACTCAATAAAGGCCTAATTCCAAGACCTTTAATCGAGGCACGCCTCGAAGATCCAAATATTTCGGATGTCGAGAAAAAGATCCTTTATGATTACATGAAACTACACCGTGAGAGCTAATTAAACCACTATGATCAGTTTTACAGAATTACTAACCGCTTCAGATGATGAGCTCGTCCGAATATTTTATAAAACCAACGCTGGTGAAGAAAAAGATTTCATTAAACGTCTTAATATTGTTGCTGCGCAACTCGATCTTAATCATTCACAACTAGTCTGCGCCCTGGGCTTTAATAAACACATTCGTGAACTGACTGATATACAACAACAGCTTGGATTTCGTTCTTATAAGTTACTGACCTACCGACAAAACGAACTATTTACCACTGATACTTATACCCAATTACCAATTGATAATATTCTGGACATCTACTCAGAGAGACTTGAAGATCAGGAAGTACTCGATACCTTGAGAAAACTATTACGGCCGCGACTTGAGCACATAGAAAATCAAATTGAAAAAACTGGTGACCCCGGCCATATCATAAGTTATAAAATGGAAATACATTCCATATACACTGCCGGCATTGCGGACAAGGCCTTTGCTGATGATCGCCTCAAAAAAGATATTGGAAAATATCGATTAATGGCCAACGAAGCTAATGTCATTATCGAGGCCGGTTATCACCCACCCAGCAATCTATTTTTTATGGATACCCTTTCACCCGAAGAAAGAAAATATTTAATAGAAGATGGCCACATTAACAATGACATGATCAAAAACCGTCTACAGAACGCCAAGATTAGCGAAGAAGAACGTGAAATTCTCGAAGAGCATATATAGATCATTTTTTATTAGCTTCCTCACCTATTTCCCACTTTTCAATTTGAACCTCAACTATATCGCCTGAAGTAGCATCAACTTCTATCTTGAACTCAACTCCATATTTATCAACAATATCGAATTCATAAGAAACCTGTCCATTTGATTCAATCTCATATTCAACTTCTTCAATAGTGCCTGGGTATAAATCCGTTGCGATTGTACTTGCCTCCTTTTCAGAAACCTTCATTTTCTTTTTAAACAGAGGTACGTCTGAATTTGCTACTTCCTGTTCTATTTCAATTATCTCTCCACTATGCGCATCACACTCAAACTCCCATATCTTGCCATCGAGATCTCTCATTTCAATTTCATAAGCAGAAACACCTTCATCAGTAAAACCCAAGTATTCCACTTTTGTATATGTTCCTGTACGTATTGCTGTTGTCGCCAACATACAAGCTTCAAGGCCTCCCTGATGATTAGCATTAGCACTGGTATTGGTGGTAGCTAAAAATATTAATAAAAATGGCATGAATAACCTAAACATTCTAAATTACCCCTAAGCTTATAAATGACAACCAGATGTTATATCTGAGAAGCAGAATTAATATAGAAGATTTCCTAAAAACACTGTGATTTTTTCCTTATTTGGGCTGTGGCTTCTGATTGAAAAGCAGTTTAGATATAAACAGTCTTGTTTGATAAGGTGATTTAAGGATTTTTTCCTATATATTAAAGAAAATCCCCACTTTAATATTCACGCAAGATTAGCAATGTGCTAGCTCATTGCTTTTTAGCGTATTAATACTATCTGAGGGGGATATTATGACTGCATATCGTATCGCAGCCACTACACTATTGTTATCAATTACATACTCAGCGGTTTTTGCTGAAGATGATGTTCAGCAAAAGAGTGCACTTGAAGTTATTGGAATCACGCCAACGCACGGCGTTGGGCTTCCGGAAGAACTCATTCCTTATAATGTACAATCTTCCAGCAGTGATGATATCGAAAGAAGCCAAACCTTAGGTTTGACCGACTTCATGAACTACAATCTCGGCAGTGTCACGATTAATGATGCTCAGAATAATCCTCTACAAGCAGATGTCCAGTACCGTGGCTATTCACTTTCACCTCTATTAGGTTTGCCACAGGGCCTCGCGGTTTTCCAAAATGGTGTGCGTATCAACGAGCCCTTTGGTGATTCTATGAATTGGGATTTAGTACCGGAATCTTCGATTGCCAATATTAATTTAATCGGCGGAGCTAACCCGGTATTTGGTTTGAATACTCTTGGGGGCTCACTTTCAATTACAACAAAAAATGGCTTTACGCACCCAGGCCATAGCATAGAAACCTACGGAGGTTCATTTGATCGTGTAGTAACAACCCTGGAATCTGGAGGTAATAACGGTAACTGGGGTTATTTCCTGACAGCAAATTATTTCGATGAAGAAGGTTGGCGTGATGCCTCCCCTTCTGATGCGTTAAACTTGTTTGGTTCAATAGGCTACCGCAGTGCCAGCACAACACTCGACTTGAGTTTGAATCAAGGCCATACCGATCTTATAGGTAATGGTTCATCGCCTGCTGAATTACTCGAAATAGACCGAGATGCAGTATTCACCTCTCCTGACCAAACCAGGAATGAGCTGACAATGCTTAACCTGCAAGGCACACATTGGGTTAACGATACTATTCAGTTAAGCGGGAATAGTTTTTATAGACGAAATCGAACAGAAAGTTTTAACGGTGATGGTTCAGAGTTTGAAGACTGTGGTGGTGCCAATGCCGGGCTTTTATGTGAAGAAGACGACCTGACTGCACCTATCGAAGATCAGAACGGAAACAGTATTGCTGAAGATAACGTTGATGGTTCTGAACGAAATGCAATTAACAATTTAAGCAATCGTGATCAAGAAGGCTTTGGAGCGAACTTGCAAACGACATTTTTGAATGATCTGTTCGGGCACAAAAATCAGTTTATCTTCGGCGCAGGATATCAACAAGGGAACATTGATTTCTTCTCGGCTGTCGAAATAGCCTCACTTAATTGTGAAATCAGTGGGAATGACTGCACGCTTGCCAGTGCGGACCGTGGCACAACAGGAACTGCTATATTCGTACCAGAAGAAGGAAATAATATAAAAGCACATAATCGTGTTTGGTCTCTTTATGCTACAGATACTTTCTCAGTAACAGAAAAACTGGCATTAACAGCATCAGTTCGATACAACAATTCTCATATTGTTGTCGGTGATCGTTCAACTGATTATCTTTATGCCGATCCAAACGATCCCGATGCATTGAATGGCGAACATGATTATGACCGCATTAATCCAGCATTTGGTATAACCTATAATTTTGATGACACTAATGGTGTCTATGGTAGTTACAGCGAATCATCAAGAGCACCGACACCGATCGAATTACTTTGTGCCAGAGAAGATGCCCCTTGTAACCTGCCAAATGCCTTTCTTGCAGATCCTCCTCTTGAACAAGTTGTAACCAAGAGTTTTGAAGGTGGTTTTAGAGGTACTTTTAGAAATGGGATCAATTACAGCATTAGCGGATTCCACAGTACAAACAACGATGACATCATTTTTGGTTCTACTGGCGGCACAACCTCGAGCCAGGGTTTCTTTAGAAATGTAGGTGATACTGAGCGTGTAGGGACTGAACTTGGTTTATCTGGTGTTTTCACTAAAAAGCTTAATTGGTATTTAAACTATAGTTTCGTGGATGCCACATTTCAGGATGCTTTTGTAGGAATCAGTGCCAACCATCCTAATGCCTCTGATATAAATGGCGATGGTGATGCAAATGAAATTCAGGTTAATTCTGGTGACAAGATTCCTGGCATTCCTGAACATTCTATAAAACTAGGTGGCCTTTTCTCTTTTACAGATAAGTTTTCAATCGGCGCAAATGTAATATACAACTCGACTCAAGTACTAAGAGGCGATGAAAGCAACGAGTTGGGACCGGTTGATGGCTATGCGGTAGTAAACTTAAATAGCACTTATAAAATCAATAAAACTTTTTCACTTTTTGCCCGCGTCAATAATTTATTTGATACCGACTATGAAACCTTTGGCCTGTTAGGCGAAGCAGACGAAGTGTTCGATGGTTCTGGTAGCACACAGGCATTTTCTGATGCCACATTTTTAGGTGCGGGAGCACCTATCAATGGCTTTGTGGGTGTAACAGCAAGTTTTTAGTCTAGTACCAGGTAATCTGGCCCTCTTGAGGCGGATTCTATTTTTAGAACTCGCCTTTTTTATTGTAAAATGAAAAGCTCAATATGAATTAGTAAATAAAATATCCCATGAATCAAAATTTAATAACCTGCGTTAAGGTTTTACTGATTGATCTACAAGTATATGGAATTGATTAAAAAAATATGAGTAATTTATACGCGCTTTTTGAGGAACGTTTTTCACCAAACCTGACACAGAGTTTCATAATAACCAAAGACAACAGAACCTACAGCTACCAAGACTTGCTCAGCAGTACTTCACAGATAGCATATATCCTAAACAGCTATAAACTCAGCAAGGGCGACAGGGTTATCTTTCAGGTTAAAAAATCACCAGAAGCGATCTTTTTATATCTTGCTTGTCTTAAACTTGGTTTAATATCTGTACCGTTAAACACGTCCTATACAGCATCAGAAATATCCTACTTTCTGGATGATATAGAACCTAGTATCGTCATTTGTGATCCTGAGTCACCCATTATTAAAGAGAACCTATTAACAGATCAGAACCAGATACACTTATTGACGCTTGATGGTTCTGGAAAGGGTTCATTAATTGAGAATCTTTCAAATGATGCTTGCCATGAATCAATAGTAGACACCCAGGTCAATGATACTGCTTGCATACTGTATACAAGTGGCACCACAGGAAAACCAAAGGGCGCGATGATCACGCATGGGAACCTCGCGTCGAATGCCATAACCCTTCATCAAATCTGGGGTTTTAGTAAAAATGATATTTTACTACACGCCCTGCCAATATTTCACGTTCATGGTCTTTTCGTAGCATTAAACTGCGCGCTGCTGAGCACTAACACAATGATTTTCCTGGAACATTTTGATGTGGACGAAGTTATTCACCATCTACCAAAAGCAACCGTTTTGATGGGTGTACCGACCTATTATGCACGTTTACTTTCACACCCGGATTTCACAGCTTCAACATATAAAAACATGCGTTTGTTTATATCAGGCTCAGCCCCGCTATTAAAAGAAGTGTCAGATAACTTTTTTATTAAAACCGGTCATCGTGTGCTAGAACGTTATGGTATGACAGAAACAGTAATGATAGCGTCAAATCCATTAAATGGTGAACGTGTACCCGGTTCAGTCGGTACAGCACTGCCCGGCATTGATGTGAGAATCACTGCCGATGATGGGAGAATATTAGCTGAAAATGAAACGGGAAACATCCAGGTCTCTGGGCCAAATGTATTTAACGGTTATTGGCGTAAACCAGATAAGACAAAAGAAGAATTCACAGATGACGGTTTTTTTAAGACTGGCGATGTAGGTTTTTTAAATGATCGTGATTACTTAACGATTATCGGTCGCTCAAAAGATCTTATTATTTCCGGTGGTTATAATGTATATCCTAAAGAAGTTGAAAACCTCATCAATGACTATGCAAATATTGAAGAATCTGCCGTGATAGGAGTGCCACACCCCGATTTCGGTGAAGGCGTTATCGCAGTAGTAGTGATGGAGCCAGGGAAAAAAGAAGAATTTGATGCAACAACGTTAATTAAATTTCTCAAACAACATCTCGCCAATTACAAGGTACCCAAATTTGTCTTTGCGATTGATAAACTGCCTATTAATGTAATGGGGAAAGTACAAAAAAACATACTACGTGATCGGTTTCAGGATGCCTTTGAAAGACAGACAATAGCGAATTAACATGTTTTTTGTTGCTGGATTTATTTTTTAAAGACTTCTGCGATTTCTTCAAGGATAGAGACATCATCAATCGTTGCTGGCACTTTAAATGCTTCATCATCAGCAATTTTTTTCATGATGCCGCGTAATATTTTGCCAGAACGCGTTTTAGGTAGTCTTTTCAAAACAAGCACTTTTTTAAAAGCCGCAACAGGGCCAATATCATTTCGCACACGCGCAATAAGATCTTGCATGATCTTGTCATGGTCAGTAGTAACACCATTATTTAATACAACTAGTCCTATAGGTAGTTGGCCTTTTAATTGATCATTAACACCTATGACAGCACACTCGGCAACATCAGGATGCGCCGCTAGCACTTCTTCCATCGCACCTGTCGATAAACGATGGCCCGCAACATTAATCACGTCACCGAGTCGGCTCATCACCCAGACGTCACCATCTTCATCAATATATCCAGCATCCCAGGTTATATAATAGCCATCATAAACGGAAAGATAAGAGTCAATATAAGCTTGGTCATTTTTCCATAAAGACTGTAAACAACCGGGGGGCAGAGGTAATTTTAAGGCTATTTTTCCCATTTCGCCTGCGGGCAATGGAATGCCTTGTTCATCAAGCACTTGCAAGTCATAGCCGGGTACAGGCCTTGATGTAGAACCATGTTTTACAGGTAACTGTTCAAGCCCCATGCAGTTAGCAGTGATCGCCCAACCCGTTTCAGTCTGCCACCAGTGATCAATAACAGGCACACCTAGTTTATCTTCGGCCCACTCTATAGTGGCAGGGTCACAACGTTCACCGGCAAGGAAAAGCGTTTGTAGTGAAGATAAATCATAGTCTTTAATAAAATCACCATCAGGGTCGTTACCTTTAATTGCCCTGAAGGCCGTTGGTGCTGTGAACAGTGCGTTTACTTTATGTTGTTCAATAACACGCCAGAAGGCACCGGCATCGGGCGTCCCTACGGGCTTGCCTTCATAAAGAACCGTGGTACAACCACGCAATAAAGGGGCATAGACTATATATGAATGCCCCACCACCCAACCAACATCTGACGCAGACCAAAATACGTCACCAGGATTTATATTATAGATATTCTTCATCGACCAATTCAGCGCAACGGCATGCCCCCCGTTATCTCGCAAGACTCCTTTTGGCGTACCCGTTGTTCCCGAGGTATAAAGAATATATAAAGGGTCAGTCGCGTCGACAGGAAAACAGTCAACCGCTTCAGCCATTGCACTAGCCTCTTGCCAATCTATATCACGCCCCTCTATCAAATTCACTTTGCATTGAGGTCGTTGCAGAATAATACAGGCCTCTGGTTTATGATTTGCTGTTGCAATAGCTGCATCAAGTAGTGGCTTATACTCGATGATACGATTCACTTCGATACCGCAGGATGCGGAGACAATCACTTTCGGTTGCGCATCATTAATACGTGCGGCCAGTTCATTAGAAGCAAAACCTCCAAATACAACTGAATGGATAGCACCAAGTCGCGCACAAGCCAACATAGCGATCACTGCTTCGGGAACCATTGGCATATAAATAATTACTGTATCTCCTTTACCAACTCCTTGATCGCTTAGTACGCCTGAAAAGTTAGCTGTCAGATCGCGTAATTCTCTATAGCTAAATCGCTTAATTGTATCTGTTACGGGACTGTCGTAAATGAGGGCAGTTTGGTCAGCATGTCCGTTTTCAACATGTCTATCCAACGCATTAAAGCAGGTATTTAGCTTTCCGTCTGGAAACCATTTATAAAATGGCGGGTTTGCATCATCAAGAACTTTTGTAAAGGGTTTCTCCCAATCTATGTCCTTTGCTGCATCAGACCAATACGCTTCAGGGTTTTCTAATGAACGTTTATAAGCTTTTAAATATTCAGACATATCCTAGCCTCGATTCTTCAATATTTGCAATTAAGCTAACCTATTTCCACCTGTGGAATAATCAACTTTATTGCCAACAAACTCAATTCTCTCAAGTGTCTCTCACGCCTCAACTCCGGCAATATATAGCCATGTATCAATAACAGTATCTGGATTTAAAGAGATACTCTCAATACCTTCATCTAATAACCATTTTGCAAGATCCGGGTGATCAGAAGGTCCTTGGCCGCAAATACCGACATACTTCCCGGCATTTTTACAAGCTTTGATGGCGCGACTTAGCATAAACTTCACTGCTTCATCGCGTTCATCAAACAAATCGGAAACCAGTCCTGAGTCTCTATCAAGCGCCAAGGTTAATTGCGTCATATCATTAGAACCAATAGAAAAACCATCGAAATATTCAAGAAACTGTTCCGCCAAGATTGCATTACTCGGAACCTCGCACATCATAATCAATTTTAAACCTTCTTTTCCTCTTTCCAGACCATATTTTGCTAATAACTCAACGACTTGCTTCGCCTGTCCTACAGTGCGCACGAAGGGAACCATAACCCATACATTGGCCAAGCCCATATCTTCTCGTACATAACGTAGGGCACGACATTCCAGCTCAAAACATGCTTCAAACTCATCTGACAAGTAACGTGACGTACCTCGATAACCTATCATAGGGTTTTCTTCTTTCGGTTCATATCGCTCGCCGCCAAGTAAATTAGCATACTCATTAGATTTGAAATCAGATAGACGTACGATAACCGGGTTAGGCGCAAATGCAGCAGCCAATGTAGATATACCTTCAGCCAGGTTCTGCACATAGAAATCGACAGGACTTGCATAGGCTCCGATACGCTCATCTATAGATGCTTTTATCGATGCTTCTTGATCACCGTATTCCAGTAACGCTCTTGGGTGGATACCAATCTTGTTATTTATAATAAATTCCAGTCGTGCCAAACCAACACCTGCATTTGGAATAGACGCAAATGACATTGCCTTACCTGGGTTACCCACATTCATCATGATTTTTAACGGTGCTGGCGGCATGTTGTCTAGTTCTGCGCGGTTGACCTGAAAGTCCAGTTTACCTTCATAAACGTGTCCATTTTCTCCTTCAGAACAAACCACCGTGACAACGTCATCATAATTAATCTTCTCAGTCGCATCACCACACCCTACGACGGCGGGAACACCCAGTTCGCGTGCAATAATTGCAGCATGACAGGTTCGTCCACCGCGGTTAGTCACTATCGCCGATGCGCGCTTCATTATCGGCTCCCAGTCAGGATCCGTCATTTCCGTTACTAAGACATCACCATCTTGCAGGTCGTCCATATCTTCCAACCTTTCGATGACTTTTGCTTTACCTGCCCCTATTTTCTGGCCTATTGCAGCGCCACTAATAAGTAAGTTACCTTTTTCATTTAGCTGATAACGTTCGATTACATTTGTATTCTCTCGGCTTTGTACTGTCTCAGGGCGCGCCTGGACAATGTAGATTTTCTTACTCTCGCCATCCAAAGCCCATTCGATATCCATAGGACGACCGTAATGCTTTTCAATTATCACCGCCTGCCGAGCAAGTTCTTCTAATTGCTCATCATTAAGGCAAAAGACCAAAGACTCTCCAGGTGAGACATTAACTGTTTTTACCAGTTCACCATTACTAGAATCTTCGTTATATATCATTTTAATCGCCTTGCTGCCGACACTACGACTTAATACTGATGGCTTATGCTGCGCTAATGATTTTTTATAGACATAGTATTCATCCGGGTTTACTGCACCTTGCACTACCGTTTCGCCTAAACCATAACTACCCGTAATAAATACAGCATCATCAAAACCAGACTCTGTATCCAGAGTAAACATTACACCACTTACGCCTAGATCGCTGCGCACCATGCGTTGTAAACCTGCTGATAAAGCAACTTCTTCATGGGCAAAGTTTTGATGTACGCGATAAGCAATAGCTCGATCATTATATAAAGATGCAAAGACCTCTTTAACTCTTAGTAGCACATCATCAATACCACGCACATTTAAAAATGTCTCTTGCTGACCTGCAAATGAAGCATCAGGTAAGTCTTCAGCAGTTGCAGAAGACCGTACGGCAATAGAACAGTTTTTATCTCCACCGCTCATTTCTTGATAAGCATTTTCCATGGATTCTCGTAACAACGTTTGGAATGGTGCTTCGATAATCCATTGACGGATTTCTTTGCCAGCTGTCGTCAACTGCTTCACATCATCGACATTTAACCCTTGCAGTCTAAGTTCTATACGTTCACGTAATTTATTATGTTCAAGAAAATCCCAAAAAGCCTTTGCTGTTGTGGCATACCCCCCCGGCACACTAACACCAGCACCAGATAGATTGCTGATCATTTCTCCCAGTGATGCATTTTTGCCACCAACAAGTCCCACATCTCCCATGCCCAAGTTTTGTAGTGGCATGATGTAGTCATTTGAAATCAATTTTGTCATAGCTTTTCTTTCTCAATAAACCTTTAAGATTAAATTTCTATTTAGTTGTTCTTTAATAACTGTTTTTCCTTCACTACATTTACTGCGATCTCCTCGATAGACATAGCCGTTGAATCAAGAATAAATATGCCCGCTTTTTCCATCATTATTCCTGCATGTTTAACTTCATGCTGACATTTTTTCAAAGTCGCATAAACAGTATTTGGTCGGCGTTGTTGTCGAATAGCACTGAGTTGATCGGCACGGATCGTCAGGCCAACTATTTTATCCAGATACGGTAATAAAAACCCAGGTAATTTATCATTATCAAGGTCATCATCGGTTAATGGATAATTAGCTGCTTTTATCGAGAAATGCATTGCTAAATATAGACAAGTTGGTGTTTTTGCAGAACGTGACACACCAACCAGGATAACATCGGCCTTATCAAATAAATTCGTTCTGATACCATCATCATTTTTAAGTGTAAAGTCGATAGCGTCCATTTGCTTTTTATAATCTTCATCACCAAATTCTTCGTGTGCTTTACCAATCGTATGAGATGATTTGATCTGTAAACTCTTTTCGAGTGGCTCTATAAACGAATTAAATAAACTAATGACACAGGCGTCGGTTGAAGAAATAAACTGTTGAATCTCATCGTTGACCAATGTGCTGAACACAATCGGCTGTACACCACTGGCCTCGTATTCGCGCTGTATCTCACCTGCAACAAAATGAGCTTCCATTTCGGTAATGACAAATGCGAAGGTTCTATCTATAAACTCAACACTATCAAACTGAGAGAGTAAACTTTGGCCAAGTGACTCAGCCGTTTTTCCTGTTCGGTCAGAAACATAAAAAACAGCACGTTTATTTTGTTTATTATCCATTATTGATCTTTATAACAAATAAACCAGCTCAGAAAAACAAAAGCCATCAGAGATGGCAAATGTTTTGATTGCTTGTAACTGTTTAATTTTTACAATTAATCACTTGTTTTCTATAAAGGATTACTTACGTTTACTAATTGGTACAAATTTTTGATTATGTGGTCCAACATAATTAGCACTAGGACGAATGATCTTTCCATCTTCACGTTGTTCAATGACATGTGCTGCCCAACCAGAAGTGCGTGAAATTACAAACAATGGAGTAAACATCGCTGTGGGAACATTCATCAATGAATAAGATACCGCTGAATACCAGTCCAGATTAGGAAACATCTTCTTTTCTGCCCACATTACCTTTTCAAGTCGTTCAGCAACTTTATACATTTTCAGATTCTTAGCTTGCGTGCCCAATCGTTTCGCCACATCTCTGATCATTTTATTACGAGGATCACCTGTAGTATAAACAGGATGTCCAAAACCAATGACTATTTCTTTACGAGCCATACGTTCTTTTATATCAGCCTCCGCTTCATCCGGGCTTGCGTAACGTGATTGGATATCAAATGCAACCTCGTTCGCACCACCATGCTTTGGTCCGCGCAACGCACCAATGGCTCCAGTTATGCTGGAAAACATATCTGATCCAGTTCCTGCAATAACACGGCCGGTAAATGTTGAAGCGTTATACTCATGTTCGGCATAAAGGTTTAATGAGGTATGCATTGCTCGAACCCATGCGGCAGAAGGTTTCTTACCATGTAAAAGATGTAAAAAATGGCCGCCAATAGAATCGTCATCTGTTTCAACTTCAATGCGGGTACCGTTAACTGCATAGTGGTACCAATAGAGCAACATTGAACCAAAGCTGGCCATCAATTTATCTGCAATATCTCTTGCACCAGCTGAATTATGATCTTCTTTTTCAGGCATTACTGCACCCAATACAGAACAACCCGTTCGTAATACGTCCATTGGATGAGCCGAAGGTGATAATTGCTCCAACGAATTCTTCACTGCGATGGGCAAACCACGCAATAATTTCAATTTAGTTTTATAGGCAGTGAGTTCAGCCGTTGTTGGTAATTTTCCATGCACCAATAGATGGGCAATTTCTTCAAACTCACAGGTATCAGCAATATCCAAAATATCGTAGCCACGATAATGCAGATCATTTCCTGTTAAACCAACGGTGCATAAGGCTGTATTCCCAGCAGCAGTCCCACTTAAAGCAACGGACTTCTTAGGCTTGGGCTTTTGTATTGTTTTCTTGGTCATGGATTGTCTCCCGAAAATAATTCATCCAGTTTTTGTTCATAATCGTGATACGCAAGGTAATCATAAAGTTCTGCTCGGCTCTGCATCAGATCGATTACATTTTTTTGAGTGCCTTCTTTACGCAAGCTCGAATAAACTTTAAGTGCTGCGGCATTCATTGCACGAAATGCTGATAGTGGATACAGCGCCAGACTGACATTGACAGAGGCCAGTTCTTCGGTTGAAAATAAAGGTGTTGAACCAAATTCAGTAATATTAGCCAGCACTGGCACACCGACAGCATCGACAAATTTTTGATACATGCTGAGTTCAGTCATCGCTTCGGGAAAAATCATGTCCGCACCCGCTTCAACGCAAGCGCATGCACGATCAATCGCTGCATCTAGTCCTTCTACTGATAAGGCATCTGTTCTCGCCATAATCACGAAGTCAGGGTCTGTCTTGGCATCAACAGCCGCCTTAATCCTGTCGACCATCTCTCCTTGAGTAACTATCGCTTTATTGGGACGATGGCCACAACGTTTTTGTTGAACTTGATCCTCAATATGAACCGCACCAGCTCCTGCTTTGATCATTGATCGTATTGTTCTTGCTATATTAAATGCACCGCCCCAGCCAGTATCAATATCAACCAATACAGGTAACTCGGTAACATCTGTAATACGACGGAGATCAGTTAACACATCTTCCAAACTTGTAATACCCAGGTCAGGTATGCCACATGATCCTGCAGCGACACCACCTCCGGAAATATATAAAGCTTTATATCCAGTAGCATCAGCTAAACGTGCATGATAGGCATTTATAGCACCGACTACCTGTAATGGTTTTTCTTCTTCAACAGCAAGCCGAAACCGTGCTCCTGCTGATATCAATTTATTACTCATTTAAAGTGACTTCCTGTTTGATTAATCTGTAATGGCTAAATGTTCATCAAGCATCTTTTCAACATTTATACGTGAACTTCTGATATGTCTCGACATTAAAAATTGTGCTAACTCACCATCATGCTGACGTATTGCATCAACAATTTGTCCATGTTCTACAAATGCTCGTGGCACACGTTTACTGACCATGCCGAATTGATATCGGTAAAGACGGATCAAATGATAAAGGTCATTAGAAAACATATCGATTAAATGGAAATTTTTACTGCCTTTAATTATCCGAAAATGGAAATCCATATCACCTTCTTTTTGATAGTAACTTTGGTCTTGTTTTATTTGATGCCGGTGTTTTTCAAGTAGCACATCGAGTTCGTTAATATCCTTATCACTCATATTTTCTGCCGCCTGTCTTGCCGCCAAACCTTCCAGAGACTCCCGAATAAGGTAAATCTCAACCAAATGTTGTCGCGTTAATGTAACAACACGCGCTCCTACATTTGGTTTACGTTCGATTAAATTACATGTTTCAAGTCGACTTAGCGCCTCCCGCAAAGGACCTCGACTGATACCAAATTCATTTGCCAAAGCCGGTTCACTAATTTTTGATCCAGCTGGTATAATCCCTTCTACAATTGCATTCTGTAATTTACTACAGACTGTATCTGCTATAGTTGAAGCGATGACTGGCTCATTTTCAAGCGGCTCAGACATAAATATTTAGCCTCATATTGTTGACAATCTATCTATAAAAAGCGGATTTATTCGTTTAATTTAACATTTCATATCATAATTGTCGACAATATAGTGATGGTTATGATCAAATTTCTTAAAATAAAACAATCATGCCTAGACCCATGACAAAACCAGACCATAACAATATTACAGTGCAATAACCCATAATATCCTTGATACCCAACCCCACTATACCTAGTAGTGGGAGTGCCCAAAAAGGTTGAACCATATTAGTCCATGCATCCCCAAAGGCAACCGCCATGGCTACATGATTGAGGGGAACTCCAAGCGCTTGAGCGGCAGGAATAACGATCGGGGCTTGTACTGCCCATTGACCACCACCTGAAGGAACAAAAAAGTTAACTATACCCGCACTAAGAAAGGTAAATAAAGTAAATGTGTCTGCTGTCGAGATACCAATAAACCACTCACTAATCGAAACAGCCAGGCCTGAACTCACCATCATTCCCATAATTCCGGCATAAAGAGGAAACTGCAATACAATTCCTGTTGTACTTTTGATCGCTTCATTCAAAGCCCGTAAATAATTTGCGGGGTTTTTTTGTAATAAAAGTCCTACCATCAGGAAGATCATATTAAGGCTATTGAGCCCGAGTTTCCCCCCATCTATAAAATAACCCAGGAGATAGTAGAGACCCATACCACTCAATAATAAGGAGACCAGCGTGCTATTTTCAAGTTTTTCGGCGGGCGTCATATCGCTAGTTATCGATGGAGACTCTTCTTCATTATCTCTTAACACTGTTGGTATTTCTTTTACTTGATCCGGAGTTGGCATCATTAAGCGATACACTATTGGAACAGTCAAAATTAATAATGCACAGATTGTTAGCACTTCTGAACTAAAGATAGTCTCGCCGACTGGAATCGAGCGTCCACCCAATAGTTGCCCCAGACTATCGCCATCAGCAACTGCAATTTTTAGTGGAATCGTACCAGAAAGACCGGCATGCCAAATCAACATACCTGAATAAGCCGCTGCAACCAGTAGAGGATAGTGTATGCCTTTTATTCTTTGTGCAATTTCTCTTGCAAAAAGTCCGCTGGCAATTAAACCAAAACCCCAGTTAACCCACCCAGAGAGCAAAGCAATAACCGTCATTAACATTATCGCTTGGCCTGGCGTCTTGGCGACACCTCCGACCAAATATAAAAGTCTCTTTACAAGTGGTGTCTTCGCCAGCACATAACCCGTAACCAATGTCAGAAGCGCTTGCATAGAGAAGGTTAATAGATTCCAGATTCCATCGCCCCAAAAATCAATCATCTGATTGACTGTTTTATCTTCTACAACGACGCCACTAATCAACACCACAAATGTAAGAATGATTGCGAATAAAAATGCATCGGGTAACCAACGTTGCATTATGTTAGTGAAGAAAGTTGCCAATGATTGAATCATGGCATGCCCCCCTGTGATATGTTAGGCGTCTGTGGGTAGACGATAGACTGTATTATTATTTTTAAACTTTTATATAAATCATATTTTTTGCCAATCCATACCCTAGCTATTATCTACTTATAATGCAGAAGGTTTTTATGCTTCAAAGCTAGCGCGTGCCGATACTTTTTCAAACCATATTTTTGTTCTATCATTCGTATCGGGTATATGGATCTCTACCCATTCGGCAAACCCAATTGCACAAACAGCTGTGATATCAACCATTGTAAATTGTTCACCGGCCAGGTATGGCCCTTCTTCAAGGTATTTTTCTAACCACCAAAAAAAACGCTCCAGGGTTTGTGTGCCACGATCAATTAAAGCTGGTATAGCTGGTATATTGGCACTACCAGCGCCAGGAATGCTTCGATTTAAAAACTGCTCATGCTGATTTCGAAAGACTTCAGATGTGGATATCATGCCATCAAATTCCATCTTACGTTGTCGCATGGTAATGATAGCTTTCTCTTTTAGATCCCGCCCAAGTAATGCAGGCTCCGGTTGCACTTCTTCAAAATAACGACAGATAGCCATTGCTTCATCAATACGTGTCCCATCATCAAGTTCGAGTACGGGTAATAAACCGCGTGGATTAATAGAAAGAAAACCATCTTTAAGATTCTCACCACCTAGAATATCTACTTCGACTTTTTCTAACTCAATACCTTTTTCAGCTAAAAACATGCGTACACGTCGAGGATTTGGCGCTACATGGCAATCATATAATTTCATCTTTTTCTCTTCCAGTTTTATCGTCTAGATTTGCTGTAATATTTATCTAGTACAACATAGCTATTTTGATCGTAAAAATTTAAGCATTCTTATTTATTCGCTGGGGATCTCAATTACTTCTTCCATCAGTACTTCAGTTAAATCCAACTTCCAAACTCCGTCTATAAAGACCCAATGATCGATTTCTTTTTCAATAATGGGAATAACATTAAACACATCACTGGCCTTGGTCCATGCATGTACTTGTGCTTTATTCCCGTTTACTTCAATAGCGGTCACACCACCATCAACAATATCAACCTGAGCTGATTGCATAACACCAACCCACTCTTCAACATACTTTTCTTTAGTTCTCCCATCTCGCATATTCTCTGTAACCATATCGTATGCCGTTGCAAAATCTTTTGATTGAACCGCATTAAAATATGTTTGTTGTAACGCTGCTATCGTTACGCTTGCTTCATCGCCTCCACACCAACCCACTCTGATCACAGAAAAAAGAAGTAACAGTGTAACTGTCATTATTTTTACTATATTCATAATTTAGTATCCTTGAAGTTTAGGTTTAATAATGGCTGAGCTTAATATTTTTCTATCTGTTCTCGCGTTAGAGCATGACTACATTTGCCCAGATTAAGCTATAAGCAAGTCCAATTTTGAGCACTGCTAGTCAACTCTTCCAGCTGGTGCAAACAATTGTTTTGGATCATCCTGACTCCCAGCCCATAAGGTCAGGGAAGTACCATCATACTGTACTCTGCTGCTCCCCATATACATGAACTTAATTATGGAATTGTCATTTAATCAGTTTGTTTTTAAATCAGGACTGACCGTGAATTCTGCTTCTGTTTTCTGTTTAATTTCTTCCAATTCGACTCCAGGTGCTAATTCAATCAACATTGGTTTGTTTCCTTGAAAATCGAATACTGCCATATTCGTAATCAAGAGATCCGTTACATTAGAACCGGTCAATGGCAAATCACAAGCTTTAAGAAATTTAGGGCTACCATCTTTGGCTGTATGGTCCATTATAACGACGACCTTATTAACACCTGCTACTAGATCCATAGCACCACCCATGCCCTTAATCATCTTACCCGGGATCATCCAGTTAGCTAAATCACCATTTTGGGCGACTTGCATAGCACCTAAAATCGCCAGGTTAATATGGCCACCTCGAATCATGGCAAAACTATCTGCGCTTGAAAAATAACTCGTTTGTGGCAATTCTGAGATAGTTTGCTTACCTGCATTAATTAAATCAGGATCGACTTGATCAGGATATGGGAACGGGCCCATACCAAGCATGCCGTTTTCACTTTCTAATATGACGTGTACATTATCGGGAATATAATTAGCCACTAACGTTGGTATCCCTATTCCCAAATTGACATAAAACCCATCTTGTAACTCTTGCGCAGCACGTTGTGCTATTTCTTCTCTAGACCATGGCATAATTAAAATCCTCTACTAAGCTACGTATTCACGTGTTGTCATAATTTCGATCGGTTTCTTATGGTCAGTGCCAACAATAAAACCATTTACATAAATGCCTGGTGTATGAATCTGATCAGGATCAAAATCTCCCGAAGCCACATGTTCTTCAACCTCAGCGATGGTTACTTTTCCAGCTGTTGCCATTACGGGGTTAAAGTTTCTGGCTGTTTTCCGATAGACTAAATTGCCTTCATCATCAGCCTTCCATGCCTTAACCAGTGAGAGATCAGCGATCAAACCAGTTTCCAGAATATAAGTAACGCCATTAAACTCCTTATGTTCCTTACCTTCCGCAATCACAGTACCTACGCCGGTCTTGGTATAGAAACCCGGAATACCAGCCCCACCTGCACGACAACGTTCTGCTAATGTCCCCTGCGGGTTAAATTCCAGTTCTAATTCACCACTCATATATTGCTGCTCAAATGTTTTGTTCCCACCAACATAAGATGAGATCATTTTCTTGATTTGTCGTGTTTGCAACAGGATTCCCAAACCAAAGTCATCTATACCACAGTTATTTGAGATCACAGTGATGTCTTTCACACCTGAGTCACGTAATGCAGTTATCAGGTACTCCGGTATACCACAAAGTCCAAAGCCTCCTGCCATTATTGTCATGCCATCAAACAAAACTCCTTCCAGAGCTTCTGGCGCACTATTTTTCAATTTTTTCATTAGTTACCCTTCTATTTATAACTATATCTAATGCCCAATTAACATAGGTCAATGGCATATTTATGAATACTAAAACTATATTTTAAGTGTAAAACTTTATACCGCATTATTCATTCAGTACAAAAAACAATAATTTCATCAACTTGTTAGCCAAAGAATTCTAACGCCAGTCCATTATCGGAACTGCTAGATTTATGTGTATTTTACCGAAAAAAAACATCCAGAAACAAACTTTAATATTCTTATAATCAATCAGCGAACAATGAATCTCAAGTGCCTATAACAAAAATCACTAATGCAGGCATTATGCGAGAATCAATCCGTTTGTAAAAGTGATATTACTTTTCAAAGCATTCTCTTCCATGATTAAAACCATAGAAGAGAATGTAGAAAACAGGACTACTTCATTTCTTTAAACTAGTTATCTTATGCGGGCGCGTTACCTGTTAAGGCTGCATCATTCGCATTATTAGTTTGTTCCCGTTCTTCATTAAAAATGAATTTTGGTTTAAAAATATATGCCATGGCAGGCATCAAGAATAATGCTGATAAAGCAGATACGGTAAGCCACATGCCAATTAGCATACCCATTTCAGCCTGGAAGCGTAATGAGGAGAAGAGCCACACTCCAACGCTGACAATCAAGACAAGCGCAGTAACCAATACACCGCGGCCAGCACAATGCAATGATATTGCAATTGCCTCTAGGTGAGATTTTCCTAAATCATACTCACCCTTAATTCGATCACAAATATATAGTGTGTAATCCACACCTAGCCCAATTCCTAAAGCAGCAACAGGAACGGTATTAATATTCATACCTATATTTTGCCAAGACATGAAAGCAAAAGTAACAAGATTCGCTAACACAACTGGCACCATAAAAAACATACCGGCAATACTAGAGCGATATACAACGATACACATCATCACCAGAATGAACAGGGCTAAGGCAATCGATTGTATCTGCCCAGACAAGATGACCTCATTCACAGATGCAATTACACCTATAATTCCACCCGCCAATCTAAAGTTAGCAAGTTCTTGTAGCTCGGGGTTATCTTTTATGAATTGTTTAACACGCGCAATTGCCGTTTGAATCGTCACACCTTTTCTATCTGAAAAATACATCAGCACGGAGGCATAATTAATATCAACATCAGTGAAACGTAACAAATCACCTGGTTCAGCCGCTCGTTCAAACATGAACAATAATTCTCCATTCTGATCAGTATTCGTACCTAATTCTGAATATCGAAAGTTACCTTCACGTAAAGTCTGGTTAACTGAAGGGAGTACGTCGGCTACGGATATAGTAGCTCCAATTTCTTTTTGTTGTTCCATGTACTGCTGAAATCGCAGCATACCATCAAGAATTTCAACATCTTTTATCTTCCCTGTGACCTTCCCACCAAACTCATTCTTTGCACCTTCTTCAACACCCCCTACAACAACAAACATCCTGTCTGCACCGGGAAATTGTTTATTTATGTTTGCAGAATCCACGTTATAACGACCATCTGGCCAAAGAATAGGAGAACCAGGATTAGCATCACCTACTTTTAAGTCAACTGCGTAGATCCCGCTCACTATGAATAATAAAACTGCCAATGCCACAACAACATATCTTGCTTTAGTCGCAACAACATTAACGCAGATATTTAAGAAAGGTCTGATCACTAGCAAATCCAGATTAAGCGGATGCGCATATGACTTTGGCTTTTTGACCCATGACAGTAATACAGGTGTCACGATGATAGAACTAATAGCCACGGTACCAACCCAGACAACGGCTAAAACAACTAATTTTTGCAATAATGGAATGGGACTAATCGCGACCACTGTCACGCAACCTGCATCAGTTGCGATCCCTAACAAGCCAGGTCTAAGTAGATCTTTCATTGTCACGGTTGCCGCAGACAGGGAGTCTAGATCTTCCTCATGTCCTTCAACTTTATCGATCTCTTCATGGAACCGAGTCATCATCTGCACTGAGTGAGATACCGCTCGAGCTGTAATCAGCATGGCAACAACAACAACCAGTGGGTCAAAGTGAATACCGCATAATTGCGCTACACCCAAAGCCCAGACAGCACTAATAGCACCCGACAACATAGGCAAGATAGTTCCACGCCAAGTCCTGTTTATAACGAATAACAAGACAAGAAAAATTGCCGCGGCAATACTGATAAGCTTCATTGTTTCTGGTAGGAAGTGGTCAACCCAGCCATACAATATCGGGTTACCCACCAAACTTATATCAACAGTGTCGTCATCAAGCCTTTCCACTAACTCATATGCTTGTTTATACGCAAGATTGAAATCGAGTAGATTGTCGAAAAAATCCACTGTAATGAGTGTTGCCGTTAAGTCTTTTGATACAAAAGGTCCATAAACCAATGGGCTACGTAAAATAGCCTCTTTCATATAATCGATATCAGCTTGAGTCTCTGGTAAATCTGGCCACATATACGGAAAGCTTTCAATACCAACTGTAGACGCTCTGGTTTCTTTAAGTTTTTTACCCGCTATAGAGTAGATCTGAAATTCATTTATGGCGTCAATCTTGTATAAGCCTTGAGTAAGGTCTCGTATTTTTTTCAAGACCGGCATTTGAAAGATATCACCTTCTTTTGATTGAATCATGAAGGTAATAATACTGGTACCGCCAAAAGTATCCTTAAATTGCTCGTGTACTTTTATATAGGGGTGTGAACCAGGCTGTAAATCTTCGAATACCGTTTTGACATCTATTCGATAAGCAAAATTTGCTAAAATAGCTGTTACAACAATGACCATTGCGAGCACAACTTTTCTGTGTCTCATACAAAATAAAGCAAAATTCTCTAACATTTCTTTCTCCAACGAGCCGAAATCAAATACTTCGACTACCCCTAATTATTTATTATTATTTGAATAAAAAATCTAATCGGCCAACAATGTCCATGTATCTGTTTTTAGGTCCATTGAGCCTACTGTTTGACCAACTGACAAAAAACTAGCCCCATCAATAGATAATTCAGTATGTGATGTTAGATCTGTATCTGACAGGTTTTTTGAATCAAATTGCGTCAAATCTGCTGAAAATGTTATCCACTTGCCTTTGTTACCAACGGCCACCCACTCATTTGTCTCATCAGACCACTCCACATCCATTAAATGCTCAGTCATACCGGATACTTTGGGTTCGATATAAGTCCAAGTCTCGCCGCCATCTTTTGTTGCCACAATCGCACCGCCCAAGCCTACAACAACACCTTCAGTAGGAGTGCGAAACGCCACAGCAGTAAAGCTGTTTGGACTATCAGTTTGGGTATCTTCCCAGGTCTTACCGTTGTCGCTGCTTTTGAATATCAGACCAAACTCGCCAGCTATATAAAGCGTAGTCTCATCAACTCGAACAATATCATTCATGAAGACATCCTCTTCTTCACGCATTTGCGTCCATGTATTACCATAATCATGACTATTGAGTATCATGCCCATTTCGCCCACTGCCCAGGCTTCTCCGTTTGGATAAGAATGAACACGAAGCAATTTGTTAGCGGTATCTGATTTTGGTGAGTCAACTTCTACCCAAGTCTTACCACCGTCATCAGTCCTGAGAGTAACGCCTTCGTTACCGACAGCTACTGATTTATTTTCATCCCAAGAGGTTATGTCTTGCAGGTGAGAGTCAACAGGTGCTGTTTGGCTTTCCCATGTCCGTCCCTTATCTCTGGAAATGAGAAGTTTCCCATAGTTTCCAGCTGCCATATAGACATCAGAACTTACTTTGCTTAAACCAAAAATATTATCACGTACATTAATTACAGGAGGGATAACTTCTTCTATCACAGCAGTGGGTTTGACGAAGATACCAGCCCATAGCAAGGTACCCACAATAGCCCAAGGCATTATAGAGAGAATAAGCTTTGCAAACTTCTGCCCAAGTGAATCAGCAGTATTAGTTGTTCCAGACATTTGTTCTGCTGCGGTATTATTTTCTGACATGTTCATAACAACCCTTCTTCATAAAGTAATTCTTAACCAAGAGGATCTAAAGAAGCATTAGTAATCCTATGAATGGTTAACGCGTCATTCGTATTTGATTACACCCCATAAAAATTAAAGTAGGTAGCTGCTAGATAAGGTCTATCTAACAGCTACCATTGAGGGGGGAGAACAATATTAAAACTAATTTATTGTTATGTTACTTAGCGATACTGATTAACTTCTTAAGAGTCACATCATCCGCTTCAACACCTGCTGGATTGGCTTTCATATTGGATGACCAAGTAGTAGAGAACTCAGCCTTCCAATCGATGATATGACCAACTACTGGCATAGTAGCTAAATATCCATCATCACCAACATCACGACGGTTTTGGAAAATAAATGATTTCCAGAATTTGCCGTTTTGGTCAAGTGCTTCACCATAGTATGGGCGAGGATAATCAACTTCCATCCAGACCGTTTTCTGACTGTATGGATGTTCATCTGGTGGTATACCTTCAATTACCCATACTTCACGAGGCTCCCATTGCACTTGTGGTGCAGGAAAGAAATGCGGAGGAATATCCATACCTACGGCGGGGAATTCTTTGATGGTGTTCTTATAGGTTAAATCAACAGTCATAAGTGGAGCATGTGCAATCGCAAAGATCCATTCGCGACCTATCAATTTAGTAGACTTGTATTTAGTTGGTACCGCGTCCCAAATGTCCCAATCATCATACAACTGCACGGTTCCACCAATGGGGTCCATCCACGCATTACCTGTTAAACGACGTGCGCGACGTACAGACTTCAAGTAAGCCCATGTATCATCTGGTGTCTTTGCAGTAGGATCATTGTAACGAATTGAGAAGATACCTAAACCTTTAATATCTTGTGGGTAGGTAGCAACCAATACGGTTTTTTGTAAGATAGTACCATCACCCTCAGAAATAGGTCCGCCATCAAGACGTCCTTCCATATAGTAACGCTGAGCCCACCAACGTTGAATACGTTCCATACCCTTTGTAGCATCCAGAAACACCCATGAGATGTGACGAAGATCCATAGTTGCGCCATAAGTAGGTCCGCGCAAGTTCCAAATCAGCTTGTCTCCAGCATAAGGGTCATCCATCTTGATGTCTTGTGGATCAAAAAACATGCCTGCTTCCCATCCAGATACAGTACGATCAGAAGGATTGAACTTAACGGTTTCCTTACTTTTCTGGGTCCATGTCATGTATTTCTCATCCATAGGAACAGGCTCTGAATGACGAACAGGAATCTTTAAGTGGTGGTTACGAATCATCCACTCATATTTACCTGGCAACATATCACCGACACGCTTGCCTTCGAATGTCATGTCGATTACTTGATCGAGGTTCTCTGCACTGATTATGGTGCCTTCAGGCATCTCTTCAGCAACAGCGCTCAATGGAGCGCCTACAAGCAGCCCCAAAGAAACTACTGATGTAGCTAATATTTTCTTATACATATAATACTCCTACGTTTTAACAATCGTCCTGCATTGCTGCAGGACATAATGAGTAACTAATACTTTTTTACACAACTACTTAATTAACTTAGAACTGTCTTGTAACTTTTAAAACTAACTGATTATCATCGGCAAACCAGTCAAACAATGATGCGCTGTTTTCCGAAACACCTAATGGGTTTACTTTGCCGCCTGCAGCAGTACTTGCAGAGACTTTCTTCTCGTCACCATCACTCCACCAAAGATCAGCTTCTAACTTGACACGCCAATCATCGCCAAAGACTAGCTCAACAGCGGCGATACCAAAACCACCACCGTTACTTAAGTCAGTACCAACGACAAATGTTGGGTTAATCGTGTCACGTTTGAAGTTTAACAATGAGAATATTGTCAAATAAGCTGTGTGCTCTCTCTTTTGCGCACCGAAAGAGGCAAACTCAACGATTTCATCTGAGTCTTTATGATCTAATATCCAAGTATCAAATAACTGCACACTAGATAAGGATGGGCGGTTGGTACCTAGATATTTTCCCCACTTAAACTCTTTATCGATGCGGAACATGGTAACCAAGGTATCTTTTGTCTTAACACCTTCCCAACCTGGGAGAGAAGAACCTAAAGCACCAAAGTTGTATGGCTTATTAGGGATAAACGCGACTTCCGCACTCAATGTTGAATCAATAATCGGCGCATAACCGTTTGCACTGACACCAAATACATTAATATGAGGATAGATCCAATCACCCAACACGCCATTTTGTGCAACCTCACCAAAAGAATTCATTGCACCGACACCAAAAGCGCCTGGTGTCGCAGAATTCACCGCGGGGTTCATAATAGGAGCAGGGTTGAACGTCCTTAGATATGCTACTGAGTATCCAATTGAACCAATATCACTATTCCAACGAAAACCAAAGGTTGGATCGTCTTGTGAACCATCCGTATGATCAGCATTATATTGCGTAAATGCTGTAAAATCGACACCACGATATGGGTGTGGAATCCAGCGTCCGCCTTCAATATTAAAGTTACTGCCCACATCATCATCACGATCCAGACCCGGGCGCACGAAGAAATTCAGGCTACCACCAAGTTCGTCATATAAATCTAAATCAAAATTGACCAAGAATAATGGTTTACGCCAATCTTCGTTATTCTCAAAAAACAGTCTCCAACGATAATCAAAACCATGCACCAAATCCATGGCCTGGAAGAAATCACTCTCACCCCAAACCAATTGTTGCTTACCGACTCGCATGTTTAACTTACCATCAAACAATGCGAAATCTGCATAGTATTCACGGAAAAACTCTTGTATATGGTCCGTGTTGTACTGATCGAGATACTGACCACGAGTAGCTGTACCATTGTTTGATGTTAATTTAGTCATGCTTTCGAGTGAATCAAGATAATCCGTTTGCAACTCCCTATCAAACCGACTAACGATTTTCCAAGAGACTGGACCAGTATAGATATCGGTATCCAGCAACAATGTGGCTCGAGCCATAGTAAAATCAAACTGATCATTTTCAGGTGTTTCAGCGTGATCCTCAAGACCTACCCCAAAATATGTACGGGCATAGCCACTCACAGCAAAGCTCCAATCTTCTCCAAAGCCGCCTGTACAGGTGTCACAAGCTGGTTCATCTGCAGCCATTACAGAACCAGTCGCAACGGTTCCCCCAAAACACAATAGAAAACCTGCGGCTTTCAATATATTGCTATTATATTTTTTCATTCCTCCCCCTTAAAGAGTTTTAAAAAACTAAAATCGTCATAAAAAATTGTTCTTTTTTATTAACAAAACTAACACTTCTTATAACGATATCTGAAGATGGGGAACAAGTTTTATGCCAAACAGAGAGAACCTGCCTATTCTAAGGGTAAGCCTCTGATATATAAGAACAACACTGTTCACAATTCCATCGCCAATTTGCTTATACCGGACTATATAAGAACGACTGTGTGCTAACATGGAACGGTTTTCTATAAACCGTTCAACCAGTGTGGTTTTTAAAGGATATTCAACCGTATTTTTTAATAAAATAGTCAGTAATTTGAACTATTTATGCTACTAAATAATCAATTTTGTGGAAGTTAATGAATAATGTTAACATTTAGGCCAATTTATCCTTAAACGATACATTGAGTAGGCCTTTGGTTAAGTATTTTCCCGTAAAGACCTTATAAACAAGATTCTTGTACACGGTGGTGTTAAATAACTAAATTCCATGAGTCAATCACTAAAAGAAGCCGACATCAATACACACTTTTATTCCCAAAAAGATGTTGACCAAGCTTGGGATAGTTTTCTTTGCTCAGGAGGGGCGTCAAAGAATCTGCCTGTACGCGATATGATAGCCAGCTCATGGGAGCGCTGCCTATCTCAAGGTGTCAATCCTGAGCAAACTGCAGCGCCGCTCTTAGCCACCGAGGGCACCTTACATATCCTTCGCCAAAATAATACTGATCTCATGAAATGCGCACGACCTGTCTTAGCACAGGCCAGGGTCTTTTTACGCGATCTTGACACAATATTAATTCTGACTGACTACAACGGGGTCAATCTGGATGTTGTCGGAGATCCTAAGTGTGTTGAAGATGCTGTCGGAATTGGAATGGTGCCAGGTAGTGGCTGGAAAGAGACTGTTTCCGGATCAAATGCTGTAGGTACAGCGATGGCAACGGGGATGCCTACACAAGTCCACGGAGAAGAGCATTTCATACAAGGCTTTAAGCCCTGGACATGCACTGCTGGGATAATAAGCGATCCATATGACAATCAATTGATCGGCGTAATTGACGTTTCTGGCTTATCAGCCACATTTGATAAATTCCACGTCCCTTTAGTCGTATCATGGGCCAATCAAATTCAATTGTCACTCGCCAAAAACACCTCTGAGCAATGGAATCTCATCAGAGAAAACAGCCAGTGTGACTTTAAAAATAGTCACCGAAATGCTGGGAGAATGTTATTTGATACGCAAGGAAGGCTGGTTGACCACTCTCAAAATGCCTGTTCAATACTCAATTCACTCGGTATTGGATATGATCTTTCTATGAAGTCTCGCTTATCGCTAGAGCGTTTTGGCGGAGACGAGATTGTGTATCCTCATGACGCAGGGTTATGGCTATCAAGTGATTGGATCGAACCCGTCAAGGATAAAAACGAGGTGATAGGTTTCAAGATAGAACTACCCACAAACAAACGCTCCTCGCAACGAACAAACCCATCGTCTGCTATTGCAGCGGTTAAAATCAACTCACAAGCAGATCCTTTTGGCAAAATATCAGGACAAAGTGCATCAGTTAGAGCCAGCATTGAAAAAGCTAGTAAAGCAGCTACGACACCACTTCCTGTTCTAATTTTAGGCGATACAGGTGTCGGAAAAGAAATGTTTGCTCGAGCTATACATGAAGCGAGTAACTTCGCTAATGGTCCATTTATTGACCTGAACTGTGGCGCTTTCACTAAAGATATTTTAAGCAGTGAACTATTTGGTCATGTCGAGGGTGCTTTCACAGGCGCAAAAAGAGGCGGTATGATGGGGAAAATTGAAGCTGCAAATGGCGGCACACTATTTCTGGATGAGATAGGTGAAATGCCACTTGAGATTCAACCTGTTTTTCTAAGGGTTTTACAAGAAAGGAAGATACATCGTGTTGGCGCTATTGCACCAATTCCAGTCAACTTTAGACTCATTGCTGCCACAAATAGTTATCTTAAACGAGAAGTTTCTGAAGGCCGATTTAGAAAAGATTTATTCTTCCGTTTATCCACAGTTGCAATTGCGCTTGATCCTCTTTCAAGACGAAAAGAAGACATTGAAGAGATTGCACACTTAGTTTTAAAAGAAATTCAAAATTCTCAAGAGATTGTGCCTAAACGAATATCCGCCTCTTTAATAACCTCACTAAAAAACCGGGAATGGCCAGGCAACATTAGAGAGTTAGTAAATGTGATTGAATGCATGTGTTATATGTCTTCAAATGAGACCCTAACCATTGAGGATTTACCTGCCGGTTATCAACCGGGAGAATCACTGATCAGCGGAGTACCTTCTGAACAAAATCAACCGTCTGAGTCTCTATCGAACCTGGATATTGCAGAACAACAAGCAATTGAGAATGCAATTATTGAGTTTGGTGGCAATATCACTCAAGCAGCTAAAAACCTGGGCATCGCAAAAGGTACCCTCTATCGAAAAATGAAAAAATATAAATTAGAAAATCCTCGTTAGCACATACTCTGTTGGCTAGTGGGAGTCGAGTTCCGTATGCTCACCTTAATTCTTTGTTATAATTCAAACCATCAAGAAGATCATTATTCATTATTCATTATTCACAAGCACCATCCCATAAAAACCAGCTTGTTCAATTAGCTCATGTGATTCTACGATTTTATCCAATGCTATTATGTGTGCGATCCTGTGCTGTAATAAACCTCTTTCCAGAAAATCTGTGACATCGTAGATTGCATCTGCCTTAGCTGACTCTGGCATCGCATAAACCAATACCATGCGTATCGTTAGATCCATAAACATCATTCGTTTAAAAGGTATCACGGGTTCTGGAACCTGCATTGAAGCATAAGTCGCAATCGTAGCACCTATACGTGCCACATCTAAAAGTACAGGCAGATTCCCGCCAAACTCACCATCAATAATACGTTCAACACCCTGACCATTTGTCATTTCAGCAGCCGTATCAAGCAATTCAACTCCTTGATGTGGACAAACTACATCGGCACCCGCAGCATAGCAATGCGCTTCTGCCTCAGAATTACTCGCTGTCGCAATTACATTGGCGCCGGCATATTTTGCAAGCTGAATAACATAATGACCTACTCTTCCAGCACCGCCCGTTACCAAGATTGTTTGACCTTCAACCGGGCCATCAGCAAAGATACATCGATGTGCCGTCATGGTGGGTATCCCTATACACGCACCAATATCAAGTCCAATATTATCGGGTAGTAGCACTGCTCTATTGGAATCAACTGACACGTATTCAGCGGCGGTTCCAAAACGGCGGCCATACTGAGCTTGATAAACCCAAACGCGCTCACCTATCCGCGAATGTGGTACACCACGGCCAACGGCTTCTATTACGCCTGAGCCATCACTATGAGGGATAATAAAACCATCTTTAAGTAAATCTGGAAACGCACCTGCACGTTTTTTCACATCTGACGGGTGTACTGCAGAATAATTTAACCGTACTAAAACCTCTCCATGTTCTGGTGAAGGGACATCAAGCTCAACGATATTCAACACATCATGTGCCGAACCCATCTTATTATATTGTGCTGCCTTCATTAACTTACCTTTTATCCTTTACTTGATTGTGCATCAAGTCTAGTAACCATAATTAAAAGAATATCGCTCATTAATCAACCTGATGAATAGCACACTATCGGTCATTAACAATAACGATTTTGCCAAAATGCTTAGCTGCAGTGAGATGCTCATAAGCACCCATTGCATCGCTAAATGCAAATGACTTATCAATAGTCGGTTTAAGATTATTATCAATAATAACCTTGTTCATCGCATTAAACATCTCAACACTACCGACATAAATCCCGTGAACCCGCAGTAGATTAAATATTACGGATAAATTAAATGCTGGACCATCAAACCCGGATAACAATCCAATCATTGAAACGATACCATTGACCTTTGCCGAAGCTATCGATTTTTCAAAAGTGCCTACACCACCAACTTCCAATACATTATCAACACCATTTCCATCCGTAATTTTTAAGACTTCATCTTCCCAGTCAGGATGTTCACGATAATTAACTGTATGATCAGCACCCATCTTACGAGTCCGTTCTAATTTTTCATCACTGGATGAAGTAATAATAACTCTTGCGCCCAAAGCTTTTGCCAACTGTAAACCAAAAATGGAAACACCTCCGGTTCCCAACAACAATACTGTATCACCTTTTTTTAAGTCCCCCATTGATACTAATGCATGCCATGCAGTAACGGCGGCGCAAGGCAAAGTCGCAGCTTCTTCATACGATAATTGTTCAGGAATGGGTAATGCAGCATTTGCTTTTAAAACAAAGTAATCAGCCAAAACACCATTAATTGAACCACCTAATGCAGAGTGCAAACCTGCCATACTCATCGGTCCGTCAATCCATTCCTGAAAGAAATTACCAACAACCCTATCCCCTACCTTATGAGTTGTAACCGAACTACCAACAGCAACAACTTCTCCGGCGCCATCTGACACAGGAATAATGGGTCTAATATCATTGCGTACATAACCACCTTGTGGAATCAGCAAATCACGAAAGTTAAGTGAACATGCTTTCATTTTCACCAAAACCTCATCCGCTGCCGGTTTTGGTTCGTTTAACTCGATCAGTTTTATATCTTCAAAGCCATCTGTTGTTTGTACCTGATATGCACGCATAAACTTTTAAACCTCTTTAAAAATTATTGTGAATTGTGAAGCGTTAAATTTCTGTTTGTAAATCACAGACTAATTTATTTCACACGCCGCATAACAGAAACGCAGTTTGTTACCCCTGAACCGCCTATGTTAACGGTCATCGCCAATTCCGGCTGCCCTTTTGCAGCAACACCAATAGGATCGCCGATTAGTTGTTTATAAGCCAACGCATGCATAGATGCACCTGTTGCGCCAACAGGGTGCCCCTTTGACTTAAGACCTCCGGAAAGATTGATAGGACAACTCCCGTCCGTATCATATTTTCCTTCCATAAAGTCGTACCCTGCACGACCCGATTCAGATAGTCCCATCGCTTCTGCACAGAGCATTTGGTTTATGGTAAAGCAATCGTGAACTTCTGCTAACTCCATATCTGTCACCTTCACCCCTGCCTCGGTACACGCTTGTTGTACAGCGTGTTTTGCCGCTTGAAGCTCATGTAAGGTTTCTTTGCGCTCGCTCATCATCATACGTTGTGTCACATGACCTATACCAGAAAGTTCAACAGCATGGTTAAAGTTCGCTTTAGCATTCTCAGTTGATGTAAGAACAACTGCAGCAGCGCCATCAGAAATCAAAGAACAATCATGCAGTCTTAATGGTGGTGCAATCAGTGGATTACTGCCTTTACCTGAGTCAGGTAAATCAAGAATAGCATCTGCGGTCACTAATTGCTTTTTATCAGGCAGGCTTCCAGGCCCAAAGTGAGCTAGCGGATTATGAATGCCATTGCGATAATTTTGCGCAGCAATATGCGCAAACATAATGCGAAGTTCTTCATCACTCATTCCATGTTTTGCTTGATAAGCTTTTGCTAACTCACCAAACAAGCCAGGGAAAGTCACACCCATAGAACCCTCTTCGGGCCAATATGAACTACACGCCAAGGCATGAGTAACACCTTTAGTATCCAACAGACTCATTTTCTCAACACCAAGCGCAAGGACATTCTTAAAACGACCACTGGCCACGGCATAAGCTGCGTTATATATAGCAACAGATGAAGTTGCACAAGCGCCTTCCGTACGTGTTGTTGGTTTATAGAGTAATCCATCGGGATCAATTTCCAACGCCAATGGTGCCACATGTTCCTGATTTACGAACATGGAAGGAGAACAAGAGCCGAGCCAAACTGCATCGATATCCTTTGCCTCCAGACCGGCATCGGCAATTGCACCTGCCCCTGCTTCTATTATTAATTCATAAAACGATTTTAAATCTTCTACTTCACCTGTTTCTCTATCACGCTTAACAAACGCACCGAACTGAGTATTGTGTGCACCAACTATACTAATATCCATCTGACTGTCCTCTCCACATAAAAACGTGGATTAAAAATGTGAAAAATAAAATTAAAGATATAACAAAATTTGAATTTATATTTTGCGATCAAGCTTGTCCCAAAAATATTTACGGATTTCTTTTTTCAATACTTTGCCAACAGAGCTACGAGGTAATTCATCCCAAATTAAAATCTCTTTTGGCGATTTAACGCTGCCTAATTTTTGCTTACAAAGTTCAATTATTTCTTGTGTATTCGGTTTAATAGCAGCTTCCTTTAGTTCAACTACGGCTGTTACTTGCTCACCCCATTTTTCATCCGGGATACCAATAACTGCACAGTCTTTTATTGCTGGATGCCCCCAGATAAGTTGTTCAATCTCGCCGGGGTACACATTAAACCCGCCAGATATGATCATATCGCGTTTGCGATCGACAATAGATAAATATCCATCATTATCAAAGACGCCAACATCTCCGGTTTTTTGCCAGCCATTTACACGTATCTCTTGCGTTGCATCTGGGTTATTGAAGTAACAACGCATTATTAAGTCCCCTTTTACGGCAATTTCACCTTCTTTTCCTGCTGGAAGCGTATTCCCATCATCATCCAGAATTGCTAGATCAATATGTGGTGCTGTTTTGCCACAAGAACGAATCCTGGAAAAATCACCGCTTTCAACTGCATGAACATGATCATCAACTGAGAGAAAAGTACAAACCATTGGCGATTCTGCCTGCCCATATGTTTGAACCATCACAGGACCAAAAACCTCAATGGCTTCTTTAAGTTTTTCTACGGACATCGGCGCAGCGGCATACCAAAAATACCTTAAACTTGAGTAATCATAATTCCTGACGCCTTCATGAGCCAATAGCATATATATGGCTGTGGGTGGCAAAAATAGATGCGTGACCTTATATTTTTCGATAACAGATAATAAAATATCGGGGATCATGCCTTCCATTACAACGATGTTTGAGCCTTGTAAAATCGGTGCAAATGACGCAACACCTGCGGCATGCGTCATCGGCGCACTCACAAGATAGCATGAAGGTATATCAGGTTCTGGCATTAATTCTATTTGAATAGACACCATCGATTGCCATGTTAAGTATCCCCACTCTGCTAATTTAGAATCACCTGTTGTACCTCCCGTTGGGAACAAACTTACTAATTTAGACTCATCTCTTCTTGTTAGCTTTTCTTCTGTGTCTTGATCAATACTCTTTATAAAATTTTCAATTGCAACTCCAGCTATTTCTTTAGCTGTAAATGACAAACAATTCTCACCCTTATATTGTTCGGCAAGCTCAGGATTAGAAGCAAGGATGTTCGAGTCAACAAAAAGTAACCTTGTATCAGATTTTTTTAGTAACTTTAAATTAGCTTCCAGAGTATTTCTAACATTGAGTGGTAACCAGATCGCACCTAATTGGGAAATTGCAAAAATACAGCAATAAGCGGCAACAGAATTTGGCGCATAACTTGCGACAACATCCTGCTCATGAACACCTTTGTCTCTTAACTGTACGGCAATATGTTGTGCTACATTAAATACTTCTTGATAGCTAAGTGAAACATCATTGTCGATATCGATAAACTTTGCATCACCCTCGGCAAACGCAGGGCTATGTTCGAGAAAATCAATAATGCGCATTTTGTTTCCTGAGCAAAACTTGCCCGGAGACTAAGTTCTTAAACGAGAAAGCGTATCAAGCACTAATTCAGGTGTTGTATCTTCAGGAATAGTAAGATAGTTAAAGTTATTTCCTGATGAAACAGTTTCCTGCCCTTCCCATAATGGTTTGCTGATATCCTTACCGATAGAACTTTCTGTTCCTGCGCTGTCTACAGGGGCAATAGAGAAATTAACATCTTCAGGTACACTAAAACCAGCATCTGAAAAAGGAAGGTGTAATCCCACTGACCAACGGTAATGTTTAGTAACGTTATATATCGGCTGATACCAGGTCAATTCTTCTATGCTTTGGGGCATTGAATCAGGATCTTCTCTCAGTAACACACCTGATAAATCCACTTCGCTAAAGTATCTCAAATAATCAGCTACATACATTGAGACAGTGTCTATATGTGTTTCTTCGGGTTCTACATCGACCCCATTAGCAGCCTTGTTTGCTTTGATTAACAAACAACGTGGTGACGGTATAACTAATACAATCGGCACTGAGCCGCCATAGTTATTCCCAATTGCCGTTAGCACTTCTGCTAACAACTCCCTTGGAGCAAAAGCTTCCAGCATTGTTTTTACCGCAACTGTTATGCGTTTTTTACCAGCCATCGATGGGATAGCTTCTTCATCTTCTTGCATCCAATGATGAAACAGATCCCAGATGTCGATTACAACAACGTCTGCATTTACTAAACCATGTGCCTGTCCATAAAAAGACATATAAGCAGGAGGATTAGTCCATGGGTTTTCTCCTTCTGCTAATAACAACTTTTTGGTATAGGCATTGAAATCAATCCAAAGCTTAGGAGGTCCGTCTCCAACAGATAAATAGTTAACTAAATCTATAGCCATTTTACTTACGTTTATCCTTAGCTTCTATACCAGATTTTTTTCTAACGGCTTCAAGTTCTTCTTCAAGCTTTCTAATTTCGACATCTTTAGGATGTTCAAAATAAACCGGCCCCGGGTTGTTAGGATCACGTTTATCATCAGGGCTACCTGCATAAACTGTACTCAAATCACTATTCCAGGAACCATAAAAAGGAATATCTTTTGGAGGAACATCGCTCACATGCTTCTTGACAAACTCAGCATACGGGACACCTTGTTTCTTGCGTTGTTCTCTGTAAGCATCGCGCAGTTTTTTGGTTCCTTCTTCATCAACAACCAATGTCTCTTCATCAAACTCAACTTTATAAAGCTTCTTTGCCCACTCAGGAGTCGTCAACCGTTCTTCGATATCTTTAATAACCAAAGCAGGGTCACGTTCTAATGGATCGCCATAACCACCACCTGAACCTTGAGAGATCATGTACAACTCACCACGTTTTGAGATAGAGAAACCCATCCCCATGTGGTGCGACGTATAATTTGCACCTTCATAAGGCTCTTCGTTCATCGTCTCTTCAATCGAGTGTTTAAATTTATCCGGATCTTTCAGCATGATGTCATAAACATCGACACCAGAAACTTTACATAAGGGGTATGCCCCTGGTGCATAACCACCAAATAAACCTGAGAGTGATGGAACTTTGGATCCGACACAAGTCGTCATAAAACCCCACTGGTCACTATCTTTCGTCGCAACCATTTGTGTATAGCCCATACCACCACGATACTTTCCTGCTGCTTGTGTATTCGTCGTCATTTTTTTCGAGACCAATTGCAAGAATGGCACATCTTCTTCATTCATCTCTTGCTCACCAATATCTGCCATTGAAGCAAAAATAGGAGCCAAGGCATGTTCACCATCCATGTCCATACGTGCACCACCGCCCATACCATTTAGATCTGCACAAAGGTTACCGAGCATCTCGCCATGTTGACTTACGCCACCCCAAATATAAGTACAGATCATGTTAAACCAGGGTGCTAAAACACGCGTGTATTTAACCGGTACACTATACAAGAATTTAGCGGTAGCTTGTTGAGCAACAGTAAAGGATAAAAAGATCGACATCAAACTCTGCGAGTTAGGTGCATCAACACTGGCATTAACAATCGAATATGGAGGTGTAATCACTTCAATCGGTGCAAAACCTGCCTGACCTCGTGGCAAATCTGGCCAGATATGGTTTAGAAATGCTTGAGACATCATGCCTTTACATCCTGGTATAGCCGTATTGATCGCACGGTTAGTAATCTCAGGACTAGAACCTCTAAGGTCGAATATCAAGCGGTCGTCTTTTTTCGTCAGGGTACAATTCAATTTGATTAATGCATTTTCGCGTAAGGTACTATCCATTGTGCAGTAGGTACGAACGGTCATGTCAGGCCATTCCTTAATACGACGACGTACTTCAGTCATTACATCATCATTAGTACTACGTAGACATGCGATTAATGCATCAGGGCCATCTAATGCCAAAATTTCCCTAAGGCGTTTTTCAAGACGCATACAGGCGAAGAGCTTTACCTTCATATCTTCGTATTGCAGCTTTGGTTCACGCACCGAGTTTTGCAAAAAGGTTAGAAGATCTTTTTTAATCTCATAGTTTTCTACAACCCTGAAAGGCGACATCTTCAGGCCTTCATCAAACGGTGATTCCGCCATTGATGGCATACCACCGGGTTCGATGGCTCCATTTTCACCTTCATGTACAGTCGACGCCACCCAAGCAACCAGTTCGCCTTCATGAAAGATAGGCATAATCATACTTTGGTCGGTATTATGTACATTACCGTAACGTGAATCATTATGAATAAATCCATCACCCTGTTTCAAACCAACAGTATGTTCATTGATCCAGTTCTTAATAATGAATTTAATCGGATGGTGAACTACTACATTAAAAATAAGCACACCGCCAGCACTACCAATAGTTAAATCACCCGAGGCTGAATAGATCCCGGTAATAACGTCCCCCCATTTTGCACCTGGGGCGGCACCCATTTGTTCCAGCATCTCATAACTCTCGTCGCAAGCAGATTGCATACGGTCACGGATTGAAGCCATCTGATGTGGATCATTATGTTTCTTAATAGACTCTGTTTCGCGATCTGTAATCGGCATAATGTCATGCGATTGCATTATTTCCTGATCCGGTCCGAGGAATAAAGTCGTTTCCTTTAGAAATTTTGCAACTAATTCCTGATCTTCAAGAACTGCTTCTGCACTAAGTTTATCGTTCATAGTTTATTACCTCGTTATTTCTTTGCTTCGTCGCGCAGGAACCAAACGGCACCCTGTTCAGCAGACACATAATTCCAACCTTTTTCGATAAGGTAGGTCGTTACATCAGATGCCACGATACCCGGGCCTTCAATTTGAGTTCCCGCTGGAATATCATCTTTATTCCAAACTGGCGTATCAATCGCCTTACTTTCACCAACAAAATAACACTTACGTGTTGATGATGGTTTCGGCGGCGCCTTTCGTTTATCTTCGGCTATAGGCTTGATATGTTTAAAGTGAACCGTGTCATGCTCCACATATGAAGCGACGCGAATGGTATTGATACGAATACCTGCCTCAGGGGCCTGGCTACCTTCACCAAAACGCTTGCCATAATCTGTAGAAAACAGATCGAGTATATTCAATACATCTAACGCTGATTCGACGGTGTGTTTTGGTATAACAACTGTGGTTTGTACAAGTTGGTTACCGTAACGCATATCAAGCTCAAGCGAATGTAGAATATCGCCTTCGTCTGCACCCTGTCTGGCTAAGTCAGCTCTGCCTTTTTCACTTAGACCAGCGACAATGTCGTTGAATCGAGCATAATTATCAAACACATGTCGACTATTAGAATCATAAAGAACCATGAATAACGAGGCTTCATGAATATGCATCTGATGCATATTACCCGCACCAACCGCAGAGAATACAGAGCTCATCGGCGTTGCTAAAATCTTGTTGATGTTCAAACGGCCCGCGATACCACAGCAATGTAATGGACCATTACCACCATAAGCCAGCATGGTAAAATCTTCAGGGTCATAACCTCGAGCACGTAACTCGGTATTCACACCATTAGCCATATTAGCATCAACTTTTTCCTTAATCATCAAGGCAGCTTCAACCACTTCAACATCCAGGTCATCACAAAGTGTTTCTTCGATTGCGAAGTTTGAACGCTTGGGATTCAGAGGAATTGCACCACCTGCATAATTCTCTGCATCGAGATAACCCAAAACCAAATCTGCATCAGTAACAGTCGGGTTCATGCCACCACGGTCATAACATGCTGGACCTGGATCAGAACCTGCACTCTTAGGCCCTACAGCAACCGTGTTATACATACGATCATAAGAGGCGATAGAACCACCACCTGCACCCAATGTCACCAAGTGAACCATCGGTACAGAAACCATCCAACGATCAATAACAGGGTTGAAGTCATAATGTTTAATACCACCCTCAACAACGATACCAATGTCATAACTGGTACCACCCATATCGGTAGCGACAACACTACCCAGATCAGCTTCTTTAGCTAGATGTTCAGAAGCACTGATCCCAGAAACTGGACCAGAGTGAATAGTTTGCAACGCATCAGTTGAGTTTAACTGCGCCATACCACCTGAGTTATGAATAACCAACATGGGTTTCACGTAAGCATGTGCGCGCAGATTTTGTTCCAACTGAGTCATCGCGTGGTACATAGTCGAATGCAAATAACCATCAACGACTGCTGAAGAGGCTCGAACATATTCACCTTTTCGCCCTGCAACACGATGAGAAAGAATGACCGGGATAGCACCTAACAGATGCGAGGGATATTCCTCAAGAATAATCTGCTCAACACGTTTTTCATTCATTGGGTTAACCACTGAATTAACAAAACAGATAACAATAACTTGAGCCCCTTTATCAAATAAGGTCCTGATCTTAAGTCGGACATCATCTTCATTAAGTGGCATAACGACCTTACCTTCAAAGTCCAGACGCTCACGCACACCTTCTATCATATTTGGCAATACTAATGGATCAGGACGTCGGGCATCAGGCAAATTGGCCTTACCTAACTTGTCCAGACCTTCACCATAACCACGCGCACGACTAAGAGGCACTGTTGCTTCAAAACCTGCTGTAACCAGCATGCCCATGCGAGGGCCTTTGTGTTCTATTAATGCATTTGTCCCAAGCGTTGTCGCATATCGAACCGAATCAACTTCAGATAGAATTTCTTCCATAGTAATATTCAATTCGCTATATGCTTTTTCTACAGCCTCATTAAACCCTAAGGCTAAATTTTGGTGTGTCGTTAACGCTTTGGTTTCGATATATTTATTATCCCAAACCAAAAAACAATCGGTAAAAGTGCCGCCGATATCAACTGATATTCGTTTCATAATCTACTTTCCTATAACTTTTTAGTAGTTTGACTTATTGTTCGTAGTATTTATTAACTAGTGGCTATGTTTATGACGCTCACGTTCACCTAAAACGTCAGGACCAATCGTTGCCTCTGTAATCTCTTCTCGATGACTCCACTGCTCTTTCAGAGCGTCTACATCAACTTCCATATCATAGAGTGGCTCATGATTTGGCATAGTGTTCTCAACTTCAACCTGCGTACCACAACTTGGACAATAAAACTCAAGAATATTGACCCAGTCTTTATCAGGACAAAATGTGAATTTATATTTTTCGGGATCGATAATATGAGGATGGATATCTGCCGGGTCGCGATTATAAACCAACAAACCTTCCTTGTAATTCCCACGAGCAGAGCCAATCACATGCTCACAAACACGACATTCCCAATTTTCTGTATCCAAATCGATACGAAGGTATTCGGTCATTAAAACTTTCATTATTTAGCCCCCTTAGTCAGACAGATATCACCTGCCTCTGTCACAACAAATTCCCAACCTTCACGTACAAGGCAGGTAAAGTAATCTTCTTCAATAACTGCTGGTCCAGCAGCATGTGCACCCGGCTTCATCTCATTCACGCTATAGACTGAAACGTCCTGGCTCTTCAGATCACTGCCAACAATTGTTCGTGTACCTGATGCTGTAGCCGCCTTGCCTTTTTTGGTTTTGACCTGCTTGTTATCTTCAGTCTTCAAAGGTTTAGTCGCTATCACTTCGAGCGTGACTGAATCCGCTTTTTCTAAAGCTTTTGGCAATGTCACTTTCCCATCTAATTGATGAGTAGATTCTTCTGAACCTGACTCACTTACCAACTGTGCACTTATTTCAATGTCGCCTTTAGCGAAACCTTCTGCAAACATATCACGTTCAGCACGTTCAATAAGATCATCGTAAGCTGATTTGAGCGAGTCTTGATTATTAGCAGATAGCACGACAGCATAGCTCTGCCCAATATCGCAAGATCCTATACCGAAAGCACTGAACACAGCGGCAGTCTTTGGCACATAGACTGTATTAATACCTGCCAACTCTGCTACGCCACAAGCATTCATGGGGCCAGCGCCACCAAATGCCAATAGCACAGTATCATTCGTAACATCACCAAAACCTTTGAGACCGTCAGCAATCTTTTGCTCATAAGCATCACGCAGTTTGTGCAGTGCTTCATCAACGGAAATGCCTAATGGTGATGCAACATTTTCATCTATAGCTGCACGACCACGCTCAATATCGAGCTTTAAGCCACCACCGAAATAGGTTGATGGATCGAGCAAGCCCAAGAGTAGATTAACATCTGTAATTGTTGAACTTTTACCACCTCGACCAAAACTAGCTGGCCCTGGAACTGCGCCAACACTTTCAGGTCCTACCTGAATAGCACCGTCTTTAACAGACAGAATAGAACTGCCACCAACACCTTCACTGTGAATCTCACACAAACCAAAAGAAATAGGCACGCCTTCTACTTTACCGCGTCGCTCTTCATTTAGATTCAAATCAACAAGGTGACCAATATCAGTTGTCGTTCCACCCACATCCATAGTCATTGCGTTTGAAAGACCATATTGCTTACAGAATGTCTTCACACCTTCCATTCCGCCGCGTGGACCTGAGCTATACGTCTTTAGCGCGATTGTCTTTGCGACACGCGATGCGTTGCCATCATTACGAAATATCAGCAATGGATTTTTCGTACGATACTCACGTAGTCGATTCTCAGCATTGTAAAGAAAGCTTTCCATAGCAGGATGCAAAAATGAGTTGGTCAATGCAGTCCAACCGCGTCTTTCAGTTGACACATCATCAACCAGCTCGCTAGCAAACAGCATCGGTACGGCACCTAACAAGTGACGCGGATAAACATCAAATGCCAGTGTTTTGAATTGGGACTCAAACTTCGCAGCCTGATCAGCATCGAAACACACAACGAGGCGATTGGCACCCATAGATGTAAGACCGGTAATAACGGTCGCTGTATCGGCAGCTTTTGCTTCATCACCCAAATCGGCAAGATCAACTTCAGAGATTCGGTCGCCGACTAAGAAGTCGAACAAATCTTCATCTTGCGCGCGCATACGCTTAGCTAAGTCTGCATTGCCTTTATTCAGTATCAATCCCAGTTTTGGCCCCTTACGCTCTACAATAGCGTTAGTCCCCTGAGTGGTTGAATAACGAATATGCTCAACTTCCATCAGAAGTTTTGCGACATCTTCTTCACCGTAAATCACAGTTGAGATTGATTTTAGACCGTCGAAAAAACACTTACTTAAATCATACGGCGTAGTAAGCGTTTTTGTTTTATAAATACTTTTATCTTTCAGTACACATATATCAGTCAACGTTCCACCGTTGTCGATATTAACTAACATTCCCATATCAATTTACCTGTTTTGATTTTTGTTTTGCTTCACTTAACTGGACATTTAATATTTTCTAGATTCAGAAAGAAATTAAATTTAATTTTTTGTAACTTTTCAGCCATATACTACTAATAGCATTTATCATGCCATAAACTTAATCAACACTTTTTAAACTATATCTAACTGTTTTATTAGATAGTTTGCTAAAAGAATTAAAATAATTCTTGCATATTGCTCGTTCTATAATCGAACGTTTGAATGCAGATCGTACTAATTTCAAACGTCGATAAAGCCTGCTATACATCCTTGACACGAATTATCAACTTGCCTGTATTTGCGCCCGAATATAATTTTTTAACTGTTTCCAAGGCATTCTCCAAACCATCAACAACATCCTGGCGTACCTTTACCCTGCCTTCGCCCATCCATTGAGTCAGTGCGCTAATAGCCTCAGGATATCTATCCATATAATCAAGAATGATAAACCCTTGGATCTTAAGACGCTGCATTAACACCATTCCGTAATTTTTCGGCCCATGAACTTCACCAACAGCATTGTATTGAGACATGAGTCCGCAGGTTGAAATACGTCCATTTAAATTCATTTGCTTTAGACAGGCATCAAGTATTTCGCCACCGACGTTGTCGAAATAAACATCAATTCCAGCTGGGCACGCTTGATGTAATGCCTCACTTATATTTTCAGTTTTGTAATTTATGGCCTTATCAAAGCCAAGGTCTTCAGTAATCCATCGGCATTTTTCATCCGTTCCTGTAAGTCCAACAACATGGCAACCTTGAATCTTGGCAATCTGTCCAACAATCGATCCGACTGCTCCTGCAGCGGTAGAAACAACAACTGTTTCACCTGCTTGTGGATGAGTAATATCAAGTAAGCCGAAATAAGCTGTCGGGCCAACGAGGGCGAATGTGCCAAAAGCATCAACAATCGAAACAGAGCCCGTATCACCCATAACACTGACTGTTTCAGGTGTGCCAATTTGGTAGTCCGCCCAAGAACCTAAGCCGCTAACAATATCGCCTTCTTTAAAAACGGCATTCTTGCTTTTAACAACCGTCCCACATACTACGCCGCGCATCGGATCATTGAGTGCTACTGGCGGCATATACTGATCCATATCGCTCATCCAGATACGGTTAGTAGGATCTAAAGATAGGTAATTAAGACGAAAGAGGCATTCTCCCGTATCAGGTTCAGGTAGAGATTCTTCTTCAAGACTTAAGACGTCGTTCGTAATATCCCCAATAGGACGCTTACGCAATCGCCAGACACGGTTGATTTCAGACATTAACTTAAAGACTACCCCTGAACTGTTATTTTATTATTGTTGACAATTATATCGATAAAAACGAGTTTATAACGCGTAAATTAGCATTTCAACCCTATATTGTCGACAATTACCATAGTAATTGAAAAATGAAAGGACTATGTAGGAATGATAATGTATTTTCTATCTATTAGGGTGCTCAATCATTTACTACCTGAAATACTTCGTATTCCACCTTACCAGGCACCAAACGCCCGCGTGCAACACAAAAGATATTATTCACCCAACTATATCGTGCGTCGCCAGTTTGCATCCGTGGGTTAGTAAAAAAATATTGGTCTCCGAAATTTGTCCCGCTTTCGCCTTCAAGAGCCGCCATCGTTCCGGCAGTAAGTTCTATTACCCCCGAATACTGAACATATATATTTGCACCATCATCTGTCTCGAAACTTGCCCTTACGTCTAGATGACCGTAGCCTTCCTCACTAATTGTCATCCAATCTGCACAACTTGCGTCACGGATCTTACCGTTGAGTCTTTCACCCTTAAATTCTCCACCGTGTACTTCAAAGGTCATTCGTTTGCCAAAAGGACCATTACCGATATCAAGCGCTGTACCTAAATTTGCATAATAAGTGAAAAGTGGTTCAAGTTTCATTGGATATCCTCTAAAAATTGTTGACAATACTATGTGGTAAATGCCAGTTTAGTTTGCTTAAATTAGTTTTTCAACCATATATTGTCGACAATTATGCCAGAGAGAGGCCACTATTATTGTAAGCCGAACAACGCGTAGTATAGCTTTTTAGCATTTAAGTCTTAATTATAAACGGACATTAACATAATATTAACAAACCAAAACACTTGGTTTTCATTAATCCATACAGATCGAATGCAGTCATAAATAATACTGATATTAAACGTCCGATTCATTTTCGATCGTTTTACCTGAATACAGGCGAAACCTCTAATTGTTCAAAGACTAAAAGAATCAAGCAGATAAAGGCAAAAAAAACGTCATTACGATTCTGGCATAATGGTTGCTGGCACAGAGCGGATTAATAATAAATTAAATAAATATTTAACGAGGAGAAATGAAGATTACTACGGGAAATTCAAAAATTATATACACACTAACTGACGAAGCACCACTGTTAGCGACATACTCTTTGCTCCCCGTCATCAGAACATTTACCTCAGCAGCAGGTATAGATGTTGAGGTAAGTGACATTTCGGTGGCAGCTAGAGTACTTGCTACATTTCCTGATTACCTCACAGACGATCAAAAAGTTGAAGATAACTTGGCAGAACTGGGGCGCCTAACTCAAGTACCTGATACAAATATTATCAAGCTTCCCAATATCAGTGCTTCAATTCCTCAATTAATAGCCACCATTGTTGAGTTGCAGTCAAAAGGCTACAACATTCCTGATTATCCTGAAGATCCAAAATCGGATGAAGATAAGCTTATTAAAGAACGCTATTCAAAAGTGCTCGGAAGTGCTGTCAATCCAGTACTTCGGGAAGGGAACTCAGATCGACGCGCACCCGATGCAGTTAAGCGAAGTGCACGCAAAAACCCACATTCAATGGAAAAGTGGAGCCCTGCGTCCCGCACCCATGTATCACATATGCATGGCGGTGATTTTTATAGTAGCGAAATTAGCATCACCATGGAACAGGCTTGTGATGTCAGGATGGAACTGGAAACAACATCTGGTGAAATCATCATTCTGAAAGAAAAAACATCTTTACTGGAAGGTGAAATCATTGATGGTATGTATATGTGCAAACAGGCACTTTGCGATTTCTATGAAGAACAAATGGAAGATGCTCGAGAGACAGGCGTCATGTTCTCCTTGCATGTAAAGGCCACCATGATGAAAATTTCTCACCCCATCGTATTTGGTCATGCGGTTAAAGTTTTTTATAAAGAACTGTTCACTAAGTATGGCAACCTGTTTGATAAATTAGGGGTCAACCCGAATAATGGTATCAGTAGCGTTTACGATAAAATTCAAACCCTGCCCACTTCATTTCGCGAAGAGATAGAGCATGATATCCATGCCTGTTACCAACACCGCCCTGAACTAGCAATGGTTGATTCAGCAAAAGGAATTTCTAATCTACATGCACCCAATGATGTAATCGTTGATGCTTCTATGCCAGCAATGATTCGCTCAGGCGGCCAAATGTGGGGCCCAGATGGCAAACTAAAAGATACCAAGGCCGTGATTCCTGAAAGTACATTCGCACGCATTTATCAAGAAATGATTAACTTCTGTAAAACGCATGGCGCCTTCGATCCAACGACTATGGGTAGTGTGCCTAATGTTGGATTAATGGCCCAGAAGGCAGAAGAATATGGATCTCATGATAAAACCTTCGAGATCCAAACTGATGGTATCGCACGAATCGTCGATGATAAAGGTAATGTGCTGATCGAACAGAATGTGAAAGAAGGTGATATATGGCGCATGTGTCAAACTAAAGATGCTCCCATACGCGACTGGGTAAAACTGGCGGTAAATCGCGCACGCCAATCAGGCATGCCTGCCGTATTCTGGCTGGATGAGTACCGTCCGCACGAAATGGAATTAATAAAGAAAGTAAATCTTTATCTTCAAGATCACGACCTGACTGGACTCGATATCCAGATCATGTCCCAGACCCGCGCTATGCGTTATACCCTTGAGCGAATTATTCGTGGTAAAGACACTATTTCTGTCACCGGCAACATCTTACGTGATTACCTCACTGACCTATTCCCAATTATGGAATTGGGAACCAGCGCCAAGATGCTGTCGATCGTCCCTCTGATGGCAGGCGGCGGACTGTTTGAAACTGGTGCCGGTGGTTCTGCGCCGAAACATGTTAAGCAACTCATTGAAGAAAACCATTTGCGCTGGGACTCTCTGGGTGAGTTTCTGGCCTTAGCCGTATCGCTGGAAGATATCAATATAAAAACGGGTAACAACAAGGCAAAAATATTAGCAAAGACGCTAGATGAGGCCACCGGAAAATTACTGGATACTAACAAAGGTCCCTCACGAAGAACCGGTGAATTAGATAATCGTGGCAGTCATTTTTATCTTGCTATGTATTGGGCGCAAGCGCTTGCAGAACAAACAGAAGATACAGAGCTACAATCTCAATTTTCTACATTGGCAAAATCGTTGGGAGAAAATGAACAAACGATCGTTGAAGAACTAAACACTGCACAAGGCAAACCAGTTGATATCGGCGGTTACTTTATGCCAGTCATCGAAAAGGTAAGTAGCGTAATGCGTCCCAGTGCAACGCTCAATAATATTTTGGGTACAGCACTGAAATAAAACAAAAACGGGTACAACTTAGTAAGTTGTACCCGTTTTATTTATACACCGTTTTCATAATCATATTTACCAGCGGGGCTAGTTCATTTTTGTTAGCACCACTCTTTACCATCGTTCTTAAACCGCTAACGTTAGAAACGATATAGTTAACCAGAATATCTGTGCTCACTGTTGATGTTATCGCGCCCTCTTTTTTTCCGAGCTTGATGGCTTCTTTAATCACCCCTGCTATATTGGCAAATCCATTCAGCACCACTGTAGACACCGTTTTGTCTCTGTGTGATAACTCGTTCGCGGTATTGACTAAAAAACAACCTTTTTTCTTTTTTGATGTTGCTTCGGCAATGACATCTTCTAGTAATTTTTTCATAAACGCCTTACTAGTGGGAGAATCATTTAAGCATTGTTGCAATGCATCAACTGAGGTTTGTTGATAGAAATCTATGCTGCGTAAAAACAATTCATGTTTACTACCATAGGTCTGATACAAACTGCTTTTTGACAATTTCATCACATCAAGCAAATCCTGAAGCGAGGTCGCTTCATAACCTGCGCGCCAAAACTGTTGCATAGCAACCTCTAACGCGTGCTCAGTATTAAATTCTCTTGGTCTTCCCGGGTTCATTATGTAGACTATTGTGGACTTAGCAGTCCTTATTTTCAAGATTATATGAGTGATTTACTGACATTACACATACTTAATCAATAGGAGAATTAATGTGAAGTTTTATGATTGTTCCATGGCACCAAACCCGCGTCGCACTCGAATCTTTATCGCTGAAAAAGGTCTCGACATCCCTTCTGTAGAAGTCGACCTCTTCGGTGGAGAAAACCTGAAAGAAGGCTATCTATCAAAAACAATTTGGGGTCTATGTCCGGCATTAGAATTAGATGATGGCACAGTTATAAGTGAAGCCCCCGCTATTTGCAGCTATATAAATGATATACACCCAGAGCCTCCGCTTTTTGGCAATACTCCACTAGAACGCGCACAGGTCATTTCTTGTGATCGACACATGGAGCATAGCGGTATGCAGTCTGTTATTTATGCATTTCGTAATGGTTTTGAGGACTTTGCCCTACGTGGTGTCGGTGGTCGTGAAGGTGACAAGATAATTCCAGAGCTCATTGAACGCGGACGTAATGGTATAAAAATATTCTTCGAACGCCTTGAAAAACAACTTTCTAAGTCAGAATATGTTGCCGGAAATTTCTACAGTATGGCCGACATTACTGGGCTAGTCGTCGTCGATTTTGCTAAATTCGCTGAATTTGAAATTCCTAAGGAAAACACAAACACATTGAAATGGTATGAAAAAGTTTCTTCACGTCCCGGCACACAAGTCTAATCGAAACCGCCCTGGCAGTGGGGTGACAAGCTTGATACTCGCGAAGCCACATTAGACTCCGAACTACTGAAGCTTGTAACAAACCATCGCTGTACAGTAGCGCTATTAGTTTTCTTTATAATGTATCAAAATTGGTGCCGGAAAGAGGATTCGAACCTCCGACCTACTATTTACGAAACAGTTGCTCTACCAACTGAGCTATTCCGGCATATTGTAAAAACTAAAGAAAGATTACGCTGAATTTTTTACTCGAACAACAATATCCAAACCGGATTGTACTGTATTTTCAGGTAATGAGGACTTTGAATTTAAAATCATATCATCTGATTCAAAATCGTATAGTTCACCAGTGTCTTCATTAAAATAATGATAATGATAAGACGTATTTGAATCATAGAAAATCCTTGCGGGATCAATGACCACCTCTCTGACTAATCCCTTCTCTACAAAAAGTTTTAACGTGTTGTATACCGTAGCCTTTGAGACATGCCCATCATTCTCATTGACCAGTGAGAGTACTTGATCCGCTGATAAATGTTGCGGTTTACTCAACAGGACTCTGGCAATCTCGTTTCTCTGAAACGTCGGGTTAATATCGTACTCGAGTAATTTTGACTTGATAGTGTTCTGATCTTTGCTCATACAATCCTGTTGGACATTTTTTCGACTCATGGACGCATTATAATAGAAGCCAAGAATAAAGTGGAGTTCGCATAGGTTGAATTATCATTAGTCACACCATTTCAGCTAAATTTGTCTGTCGATTAATAGAAAATTGATTAATATCCATAAAGGAAGAACAACCTGAGAACATATCTGCCAGTAATATTGCCGATGAAGGGGCCTGTAATATCCCTTTTCTAAAATGTCCCGCATTGATATAGAGGTTTTTAAAATCCGGAATTGGGCCTATAAACGGTTTTTCAGTGTCGGTCGAAGGCCTTAGACCAGACCAATGTTTAGTTAGTGTTGCGTTTTTCAGACTAGGCCAGATAGAAGTGGCCCAACCTCGTAACTCTTCTTGCGCAGTCATTGTCGTTTCTTTATTAAAACCAATATCTTCCATGGTGCTACCAATTAGTACATGTCCGTCTAATCTGGGAATTAGATAGTGTCCACCGTCCAAGACTATTGATTCCAATGACGGTTTTGCTGGCTTAACACACATCATCTGACCATGGACCGGTCGGATACTCATAACACTAGACTTGTCATTTAATACTCGTTTACTCCACGCACCAGCAGTAATAATCACCGATTCCGCTGACAGCTTGCCGCCGTTAAACTCAAGCTGTTCACAACGCCCATGTCTTTTCACTAGATTGGTGATATCCGTATTTTCAAAGATAGAAACCGACATCTGCTCCAAGCTCTTTATTAATGCCTTTATAAGTCTGGGTGGTCTCAGTTGCGCTATCTCCGGGAGTAAAATAGCGCGTTCCGGGAGCTTTATCTCAGCACTTGTTTTATTTATTTTTTCTATTACTTTTATACACTTACTACTAGCCCATTGATTAATATCGGCAATATGCTTGGCCTCAATGATAATTAACCCCGATTTCACATATTCAGAGTCCACTTCGGTTTCATCTAACAATGCTTTTATATATTGCGGGTAGTACATTTTGCCATGTTCAGATAGCTCGGCTGAGGCGGGATTTTCTGACCACGGGCGCATAGATGATATTATCCCGCCCGCCGCCCAACTGGCTTCTTGCCCCAACTTGCCCTTATCAATAAGAGCAACGCTTGCCCCGCGAGCGGCCAATTCTCGAGCGGTTGTCATGCCGATGATTCCGCCACCAATAATAATGAAATCGTATTTAGTCATAATCTAGAATGTGAACCTGTTCACAATAGTTAAACGCGTCTTGCCTTTCATCCCTCAAACACCACCGTTTATCTAATCAAGCTACAGTAATATTTAATATTTGCTATAACTAGCAGTATAAATGATTATGGATTATTTAATCTTGTGAGCAAATTAAATGAAATTTAAATTTAATACATATAGTGGTTTTACCATTATGGAATTAATGATTGCTGTCGCAATAGCAGGAATAATGGCTGCTGTTGCACTACCGAGTTTTTCAGCCATGATTAAAAACAACTGTATGACAACCAATGCTAATAGGCTCGTTGCATCCTTACAGTTGGCAAAAAGTGAAGCTGTTAAGCGCCGCACTGATGTAGATGTGACCGCTAGCGGTGCTACCGTAGGCAATAAATGGGGCGCTGGCTGGACTATAGCAGATGGCGCAGACACTATTCGTGTTGTACAGCTCACCTGCGGTCTTGACACAACAACATTTGCAGGCACTGATGATTCTATTACTTACGACTCATCCGGCTTCACAAATTCAGCATCAACTTTCACGCTTTGTGATGACCGTACTGGCGAAGCCGGGCGAGAAATCACAGTGAATGCACTTGGCAGGCCGTCAACTGACAATAGGCACGCATGTCCATGAAGATGAAAAATCATATGATAAACAAAAAAAATTCTGGCTTCTCACTCCTGGAAGTATTGATCACCATGATAATTTTAGCGGTAGGTCTTCTAAGTATCGCCGCACTCCAGTTCAGAGGATTACAATATAGTACCGATGCCCATATGCGCAGCAGTTATAATATCTTTGCTTACGACATCATGGATCGCATGCGTAATAATATGGGGAGCCTCGCTAGCTATACTAATGTAGGGAACTATACGGTCCCTACCGTTTGGGCTGAAGGAACATGTGATGAAACTCTTTCACCAGCAACAGCAGCTAATGATTTAATCTGCTGGCACGAACAACTATTTAATCACCTGCCTCCCGGCACGACAGCCAATATCACAACGACAGCACAAGCAACGTATACACAATATTTTGTCACACTCACCTGGCAAAGTAGAGACGGCGCAAATAATACAATCACCCATATGCTAGCGGATCCAGCCTAATGATTATTAATTCAAAAAAACACGTTCACGGTTTATCACTCATTGAGTTATTAGTTGCCATCACCATTGGAGCATTATTATTAACTGGTGCAACAACCTTATTAATCAATAATAAACGAATCTACAAAAATCAAAATGAAGTGGGCCGTGTACAGGAAAATGCACGCTTTGCAGTTGAACGGTTGATTAACGATATCAGTATGTCCGGTTTCTTTGGTTGTTCAGGGGATTCCAATGCCATAAAAAATAATATTAAGGGTGTTTCAGCAGGTAGCGACTATGATGTTTCAAATACGCTGGAAGGCTTCGAAAATGCTGCCGCAAATTGGCAACCGTCTAATGTTGCATCAGGTTTGACTCCTGTTGCAGGCACGGATGGCATTACTATACGCAACATGTCAGGTAGTTCGTATGGAGTACAGACACCTTATGTTGAGTCTAAATCTGATGATGTTTATGTTGATGTCGCCAGCGGCATTAAGCTAAATGACTATGTAGTTATCTCAGATTGCAAAAGTACCGACCTATTTCGCGCAACAACTGTTACTGAAATTGACGATTCACCAGCAGATGGTACCACGGACAAATTACGACTGGCTCACGCAGCCACTGAAAATATCAGTGCCGACCTGAGTAATAAGTACAATTCTGACAATGGTTCATCAGGAAGGTTAATGGTAAACCGCTATTACATTGGAAATGGCGCAAAAGGCCCTGCCCTATTTAGAAATGGCGACGAATTAGTAGAAGGTGTGAGCGACATGCAAATTCTTTATGGTATCAATAGTGACGCTGATACCGATGCCGATGCCGACTCCTATGCAACAGCAGCAGCCGTCGGTACAGCTAACTGGCCAAATGTAGTTAGCGTCAAGCTCCGACTCACATTTAACATTATTGATCGGAACTTTGCAGACGCAGCATATGATCCTTGGGTCTACACAACCACAGTAAGAATTCGCAATAACTCAATTTAAATGACTGAATATTTTTATCTAGTTTCTGGAACCATAAATGATTATTAATAAAATTAACTTTAGATCTCTCGGGCAACAACGTGGAGCAGTCTTGTTCACGACCCTGATGTTTATGATTATTCTAACCATGTTGGCGGTCACCTCAATGAGCACCAATACGCTAGAAGAAAAAATGGCCGCAAATTCACAAGAGACCAACTACTCTTTTCAAGCCGCAGAATCGGCACTACCTGTTGCCTGGAATGATTTCTGGGATTCCGCTGAAAATGAGTTCAATAATTTTACGGATGTCGTTATTAACAACTTCGATGGAAATCAAACTTCTATTACTTACAGCGCATCTTTTCAGCAGTCAACAGACCCGCAACGGTGTGATGCAAGTAACCCTGCATTATGCAACGAACAAGGCCTCACCGCGGAAAACCACTATGAAGTATCAAGCGTTTCCACTACCTCTACCGGATTGGTAACCACCATTCACGCCGGGGGGAAAATACTAGGGCCGGCTAATGATTGATTATTTTATACCGCATTGCCGAATCGGCTTTCATATATTCAGCAAGACTTTTCAATTAATTATTTCCGACATTAAACATATGCACATGCTACAAATTCAATTTCAGGAGTTATGCAAATGAAACCCAATACTTTTTTCCCATCCATACTCTTGTTGTTTGGCTTAACAACAACTACCGCATTAGCCGAACGTGGCCCTTCTGTTTTAGATCAGGGATTAGATGGCACAACTCGTAATTTCAATGTCATCTGTCCTTCTGGAAAACGAACGGCACTAAGTTATGACTTTACAACTAAAAAAACCTGTGTTTATCCCGTGAGCGGTGATGGCGAACAAATATGCAAAGAAAACTGGGAAGAAGGCGAAGCAGCTAAAGAGGCTTGCAAATAAACGTTTTCATTTGATACACGAAACTATCGAACACTATCTAGAGAGAATACGATTATGCACTATTCAATTTCTAAAAAACTAAGCTACTTTTTATTGAGTTTCTCGCTCGTCCTGAGTAACAGCAGCAACGGAGCTTTAATCGCTGATGACACTGAGATCTACTTCAGCGCCGGCACTAGCTCTGCAGGAACCATTGATCAAACTATCCTGCCGAATATCATGTTTATACTTGATACCTCTGGAAGTATGGGCTCTTCTGTACCACAAGCGGGTGGTGACCAACGAATAAAAGTATTAAAAGACGCCATGAGACAGATCATCGGCGATGTTGAAGACGTTAACCTCGGATTAATGCGTTTTACGTCTGGTTCGGGTGGTCCGGTATTATTCCCTGTTTCCTATATCGATGAAAATGTCGGCAATATCGTTAGCGAAACCGCTGTTCCGGGTGAATTGAGTTATGAAGCCTATATCTCCGACGGTGAGAACGACGGCGAAGAAAATAACGATGGTGCGGGTGATGATGGTGAAATGAGTCTGGGTGATGTTGTCATAGAGGCAATCGAGATCGGCACCGGAACGGCCGTAGTCGGATCAACCGCCAATATATCGGAGCGAGTGGATAGCACTAATGAAGATGCTGAAGAAAATATCTCTGATGGTGATATGACCCGCTACGATAATGACCTTGATTTTCGTACCAGTGGTTCAACCGAATTGGCTGGAGTCCTATTTGATGGCTTGTCTCTACCTGCGAACTCCATCATAGAACATGCCTATCTTGATTTCTGGATAAAAGATAAAAAAACCTCCACCACAAACGTGGTCATAAAAGGTTTTGATACGGATAATCCCTCAGACTTTAGCAATTCCGATTATGATATTTCATCACGTACAAAAACTTCAGCATCAGTAACTTGGACAGGTTTACCAGCAGCCAATAAAAACAAAAAAATTACCAGCCCGGATATTAAGGATATCGTTCAGGAAATCGTGAGTCGAGGCTGCACTGTTGCTCCCGCTGCTGCCCCCGTCAATACCAATTGTACCTTTGGTGAAGACAAAATGGGCTTCATCATTACGACGACGACTGGTTCGCGTTCGGTAAAAAGCAGAGATAATTCTAGCTCCAAGGCCCCGCGCCTGCGCATCGAATACACAACTGCAACAACAGTTGCGTCGCCAGGTGATGAACAAATTATTGGACTGCGCTTTGAAGATATCAAGATCCCTCAAGGAGCTACTATCACCGATGCCTCATTGGTATTTACCCCTAGTGACGATGGTACCGGGGCCACAACATGGGATATCAAAGCAGAGAATCCTACTAGCGGAAACTCTGACGAATTTGAAATTACTGCAAACAATTTCTCGTCTCGCACACTCACCGGTAACACGGCCAAATGGGTTGTGCCAAGCTGGACCGACGGTGTTCCGATAGAGACCACTGATAACGGTGGTAGTGCCAACGAATTAAAAGATATTGTCCAGACGGCTGTAGACAATGGCAATTGGTGTGGCGGTAATGCGATGAGTTTCTTCATCACCAGTGCCACAAACCCAACGACATCATTACGTGAAATAGTCAGCCACGAAGGTGACTCATCCAGTGCCGTTAAATTTAAATACAGCTATACCAGCGGCACTGGAAACTGTTATGCCACTACTGAAACTGGTCAGAGTGGCATCGTAGCTGATGATGCCGAACAAAATGGCACTACAGTAACAATAAACGGAACCGATCTTAGCCTGGGAATAGACACGGTTGGTGTACGCTTTCAAGCGATCGATATCCCTGTCGATGCCACTATTACAGCGGCATCAATACAATTTTATGCAAAGACTACCGACTCCAGCGCGGCGTCGTTCACCATTAAAGGCGAACTCCCTAGCGATGCTGATTCTAATGTCTTCACAACAACAGATAACGACATAAGCAGTAGAACCTTGACAACAACGGGTAATGTAACTTGGGTGCCGGATCCTTGGGATACTGTTGGTGAAATCTATGAAACCTCAGATATTACCAGCATCGTTTCACAAATGATCACCACGGCCGCAGGTTGGACAAGTGGTGCTGATCTGGGGTTTGTCATAGAAACAGGCACCGGCACGCGCTCTGCAGAAAGTTTTGATAGCAACCCTGCCCTTGCTCCTAGGCTCAAGGTTACTTACTCTGATACGGCAGACTCTGCATACAAAACCGTCAGAGAAAGGCTCATTGAACTGGTTGATGACCTCCCTGCCAGTGGTAGTACACCGGTAACAGAAACCTTGACCGAAGCGGCGCACTACTGGCGAGGGGAACATGTCGATTGGGGTAAATCTCGAGCAAACTCCAGCTCAGCTCGGATCAGCCATCCAGCAAGTTACTGTGCCAGCGGCAGCCCACTGGACTGCCGTGGTGCCACTGTTAGTAATACCGCCTTGAACCCGGATTCCGATATATACGGCATACAGACACCAAATGGCTGTAACCCAGCGACTAATTTAAATGATTCCGATTGTAAGACACGAAAAATTGCCGGGTCGCCAAAATATATCAGCCCGTTTAGTTCGACATTGACCTGTCAAAACAATTACCAAGTCCTATTGACTGATGGTGAGGCAAACAGCAGTAGTAGTAGCTCACGTGATGACATCGAGACAATAATCGGCAGTAATAGTTGTCTATCAAATAATAGTACATTTAAATCTGCCGGGGATTCTTCACATAACTATACAGCTGACGAGAAATGTGGTCCTGACTTGGTAAAATATTTAAAGGAAAATGACCAGTCCACCTCAAGTGTGGGTACCGGTCTGGATGGAAATCAAACTGTAAAAACTTACACCATTGGCTTCAACCTAGGTTCTTCCGCTAGTGCACTAGCCAATACACAGTATCTAAAGGACATGGCAAATCTCGGCGACGGTCAATATTTTGATGCGACAACAGCTGGTTCGCTTGTAGATGTTTTCAATACCATTCTCACTGATGTAAAAAGCGACCCTAGTTCATTCTCAGCACCCTCTATCGCAGTAAATACATTTAACCGACTGTTTAGCCGCGATGATATTTACTTTGGATTGTTTACACCAGCGCTTGAAAAACGGTGGGAAGGAAATCTTAAAAAATACAATGTTTGTACCAATTCCAATGCTGACGGTATTGTCGGAAACGCCGATGACTGTACGCTTGGTAATGTACTCGACGCAAACCTTGTTGAGGCCGTTGTCGAGGATAGTTCCGCTGTCGATGATGGTGAATTCAAAACGACAGCAACCAGCGAATGGACCAACGCAGGTGTCGCACCAGACGGGAGAACTATCGATTTAGGCGGCGCGGGAGGTGAAATAACAAATTACACTTCGCGAGTTATCTACACAGATATTAATAACTCAGGTACTCCAGCAACTGGTACAGCACTGTCTGGTTCCGGTTTAAAGATTACAGCAACCAACTGGACTGGCAGCGACACAGCGCTAACTAAAGTCAGAAGCACCGTATGCACCGGCACGCATACACCGCCTGATGCTGCTTGTACCGATTTAATGAGCTGGATGTTAGGCAAAGATGTTGACGACGAAGATGGAGACGGCAGCTTTACTGATACCCGTTTCTGGTTTTCTGATGTGCTCCACTCTAGTCCGAATGTCATGACCTATGGTTTCGACACCCCGAACGACAAGTTTATCGACAAGATATTAGTTGGCTCAAATAACGGTGGGCTCCACTTTATTAATGGCGACTCAGGTGTAGAAGAATGGTCATTTATGCCTAATAGTATGTTGGCAAATCAGTCTTCACTTAAGACAAACCTGACAGGCACACATACATATGGGTTAGATGCGACACCGATATTACGAGTAGAAGATGCAGACTTGGATGGTAATATTGAATCCGGTGACAAGGTACACGTTTTTATGTCACAGCGACGTGGCGGATCATCCGTCTATGGTCTGGATATATCTGCTGTAATTGCCAACGCGACGTCTACCACTAGTGTTGTACCTAAACTCTTATGGCGTATTGATGCCGTCGATAACAGTGCTGGAGCTCTTGGCAGTGCCACGGGTAATTTCTCCCGTTTGGGACAAACCTGGTCCGATGCAAATGTCGCAGATATTAAAACTGCATCGGGTAGTAAAACTGTACTCATCTTTGGCGGTGGTTACGATACAAATTTGGATGAATTTGATGGCGTAGGCAATAAGAAATTTGGCCTCGAAGCTGGTACACCTAATCAGGGAAATGCCATCTACGTCGTCGATGCTGAGACCGGTAAACTTATATTCTGGATTAGTCATGCGGCTAATGCGGGCGCAGGTATTGCTTCAAGTGGCGCAGATATACAAGTACCTAATATGTATTACGCTATTCCTTCCAATATCACCGTATTTGATACGGACGGCGACGGCTTTGATGATCGTATGTATGTTGGAGACACTGCCGGTAAAATCTGGCGCGTCGATTTGGGCAGCGATATTGACCCAACTAAGACCTCAGGTTCTTCTCCAAATGCAGCTGGCGGACCACAAGGTAGTACCGTAGCGGGTCAATTTGCAGACCTATCGGTTGCCGGTACAGTTGCAAATGAACGTCGCATCTTCTTCCGACCATCAGTCGTACAAGTTAGGGATACCACTTTCTCTAATGCTGCGAATGGTGAATTTGATTACGTCGTGGTATCAACAGGTAATAGGGCAAACCCGTTATTTCGCGATACTTCAGATCGTTTATACGCATTAAGAGATGCTCAAATTGGTACGCTGACCGATGCAGGTGCAGACAATCTCGCCGATGATTACCCAAGCCAGATCGATGGAACAAGTAACTCAAGTGCTCCTATAGCCAATGCTGATTTAGTTCCAATCACTTTAACAACCGGGCTGACAGGCACAACCTTTGAGAAAAACGCAGAAGGCTGGTATCTCGATTTCGACACCACTGGGACGGATGGTGAAAAAGCTCTCGCAGCCCCAAGGGTATTATTTGGAACCATACTGTTCTCGACATATGTCCCGGAAGATGGAAGCCAAATCATCACCGGCGCGAAAGCCTGTGAAGCACAGGTGGGTGATGGTCGCGCGTTTAACCTAGGCATTTTAACTGCAGCACCAACATTGAATTGGGATGGTGATCCCAACACAAACTCTCCAACTGATGCGGTTATGACCTTGGGAGCAGGAGGTATACCCCCTGAAGTGGTACCTGTATACACAACTGAAGGAGTCACCTATTTATTCGGTAAAGAACCTCCTCCTGGAAAAAGTGACAATGACGCCTCACAAACTTACTGGTATCAGGAATAACCAGACAAACCCCGGGGAATACCCGGGGTTTATTGTTATCAATAGCTGTTTATAATACGATTAATATCGTTTAAGTAACTGAAGGAATTTAAAATGTCGTCTAATAAAAAATCTCACGGCTTTACATTAATCGAAGTAATGATTGTTGTTGTAATCGTTGCATTACTCGCTGCAGTAGCTCTTCCTTCCTACACAAAATATACTGAACGCAGTAAACGTTCTGAGGGGCGTTCCGCACTACTTGATATGGCAGCCAGACAAGAACGAGTTTACTCAAATACTCGACAATATACCGATACGGTGGGAGCCGGTGGACTACTGTTGACTGATCCAACATCATGCACCGCAGCAGGCGTTCAGAGTGAAACCTGTAAATATACACTGACATCAAACGCTAACGGAACTGGAAATCAGGACTTCGATTTGACTGCAACACCATCGGGGTGGACAGATGCTACTTGTGGCGCACTCGGCATTGACGAAACTGGAACTAAGACCGCGGGTGGTGATGTCGCATTTTGTTGGGGCAAATAGATAGCCTGCCCTACCACTAAACGTTTTACAACTTTGCAATTACGTTAACGTATTATGACAATGTATAACTCTACCTATATGTCTAGCGGGTCGCGATTAATCTTCACATCGACTTTACTCAGCTTTTTATTGCTAAATGCCTGCTCAGACAATCAAGACGACTCTCAACCTGTTTCTTCTTCGTTCAGTTCAAATCAAGATAGCATTAGTAATACTGAACCAAACCCGGAAGTTCTAAACACTGACACCACAAACCTTATCGATTACCCGTTATTACAAAAAAAAATCATGTCTGGTTCAGCATTACTCTTCGATGTTAAACAGGCTCTAACTGAAACAGATGTAGGATCACTAACGAATACCATGCATGGTCTTTATGCAATGCGCTGGCATAGAGGGGTCTATAACCTGCTAGATGATATGTGGAAACTTGATAAAAAAGAACATCCGGACTTTGCTTGGGAGTTACTGGAAAAACCTCCGGTCAGAATTGCACTCGCGAGCACAATCAACCGCATAAAAATTATTAATACAGATGAACAGCTAGAATATATTCGTAACCACAAAAATGATGAACATGAATTTCACCGTGCACAAGTTGTTATCGCACTTGGCATGAATGGTGAAGCTGGTGACATTGACTATATAAAGACAATGGCTATGTCAGATAATCCTTACGTTGCACAAAGCGCACTTAGTGGTTTAGCATTAATGGGTGGTGATAAAGCAAAGCACGCACTCGCTGAAGTATGGAAGGAATTTAAAGATACCAAAAGAGGCGATTTAGCAGAGCAATTAATTCAGAAAGTTTACAACGTCAGTCCTACCCTGGAAAAGCCTGAGCCGCTAACTGGTAACGAATCACAAGACGAATAAACCTCAGTTCACTTGATTACTAGCTACAAGCGTCTCTCACTTCTTTTGTTGCCTTAATGAGTCCCTCCAAACGCTCTTCATCACCCATAATGCGACGACTGCCATCATCATTAACCGCATTTACACGAGGGCGTTCAAAACTAGCCTTACTCGCTTTTGCTCGCTCACACCATTCCTCTTTTTTTGCCGCCAGTTCTTTTTCTTTTTGTGCAATTTCAGACTTTTTATGTCTTTCAGACTGAAGGTCATCGGCTTTATTCTTTTGATCTTCCAATTGTTTTTGAGCAGATTCAGTATCAACTTTAGAATTTAATTTTATCTGTTCTGATTGTGTGTCACCGGGGGGAGGGCTTTGTGTATAATGTGTTTTACCATTCTCATCTACCCATTTATAAATCTTGGCAATGCTCTGATGTGAAAACAGCGATGCCATGATAATGGACATTAACAATAAACCGGATTTTAGCTGACGTCGTGTATTCACAAGCATATTCACCTCAGTTCACATATTGATAAATTTCAAGTATACGGCTCAAAAAAACTATTGTAACCTACTGATTAAACATATGTATACGACTTAAAATGCGCTATTGGGTTCAAGTCATCGTTGAAATACCATGTCGTTAGTTAAGTCATATCTTTCTACAAATGGGAGAGTAAGATGAAACCATTGATGTCTAAAATAACCCTGATTTGCTCGCTTTTTCTAAGCCTGAATACTTCAGCTGCTGTAAAAATTGTTGAATGTGAAGATGAAGCAGGAAACCTTTCTTTCCAGAAAGTTTGTCCTCCTGGCTCAACTACCATTAATGAAAAGAGAATCAGTACAGGTGAAAAGTCAAAACAAGATGAATACACTTCCAGTTTTAAACTAAAAAAATCAGCAACGCTATACGTAATTCCTGACTGTGATACTTGTGATGAAGTGCGAGAATATTTAAAAGACAATGAAGTATCAGTCACAGAAATTGATGTCTCAGGCGACTATGAAGTGCAAACCAAGTTTGAAGCAATTGCGGGCAGCCTGCGAGTTCCAGTCACCGTAATAGACGAGAAATTACTCCATGGATATAACCGCGGAGAATTCAAAGCCGCTCTCGAAGAAAAGACGACCTATAACAAAGATGCTGAGGCTACAACAGAATCTAATTCAGAGGGAGAACCTTAAGCGTTCTCTTTTTCTTGAAGCAGTTCTTTCGGAAGAGAGAATACAACTCTCTCCGTTATGCCCGGGTTTTCTTCAACCAGCGATGCGCCCCACTCCTTAAGTTTGGAGATAACTTCCTCAACTAAAATTTCCGGGGCAGAGGCACCTGCGGTTAATCCTATATTTTCTTTTCCATCGACCCATTCGCGTTTAATTTCAGAAGCATCATCTATTAAATAAGCAGGTACACCCGCCTTTTGTGACAACTCCATTAAGCGTGTGGAATTTGAACTATTTGGAGAACCAACGACCAGAATCAAATCGCATTTTGAAACAAGCTTTTTTACTGCATCCTGACGGTTTTGAGTTGCATAGCAAATATCTTCTTTCTTCGGTCCGTCTATCTTGGGGAAACGTTCTCTTAATGCGTTTATTACTTCAGCAGTATCATCCATAGACAACGTTGTTTGAGTAACAAAGGCAAGAAACTCAGGGTTCTTAACCTTAAGTTTCAACACATCCTCAACTGATTCGACAAGATACATGCCACCATTACCATTCTTAGGTCGGTATTGGCCAATTGTTCCTTCTACTTCAGGGTGCCCTTCGTGACCAATTAATATACATTCCCGTTCTTCATCTTGATATTTACCCACTTCCATATGCACTTTGGTAACCAGAGGGCAAATCGCATCAAAAACCCTTAGGCTCCTGCGTGCAGCAACTTCACGAACTGCTTTGGATACACCGTGCGCACTGAATATAACGGTTGAGTCATCAGGCACTTCATCTAATTCTTCGACAAATACTGCGCCTTTATCACGTAAAGAATGTACAACATACTTATTGTGTACTACTTCATGACGAACATAGACTGGTGCGCCAAAAAGTGTCAGGGCACGTTCGACAATTTCAATGGCACGATCAACGCCGGCACAAAAGCCACGTGGATTAGCGAGTAATATTTGCATCTATTTTTACCTTCTAAATAATTTCATTAAACATCTGTTAACGAGTATATCAAATCTCAAGAATCATTCTCTGAATCATTAAACCAAAATGCATCTATAATTAACATGAACGCACCGATGAAAATGGCAGAATCAGCTATATTAAATGCTGGCCATGGATTAAATAATCGCCATGGCATAAATGGCAAATATACTTCTATAAAATCAACCACATAGCCTAAGCTTATTCGATCCCATAAATTTCCTATCGCACCGCCAAGTACAAAGGCCAAGGCAGCTAACAACCAGCGTTTGTTTGAAGGCAAGCCACGCATCCAAATAATAATCCCAATTGAAATGACTGTCGCAAGTCCCGCAAAAAACCATCGCTGCCAGCCACCCGCCTGACTCAAAAAACTGAAGGCCGCGCCCGTATTGTGCATTAAGGTCAAATTGAACCCTGGAAAAACCGGATTAATTTGATAAAGCACTAATTCCTGTGTCGCATAATACTTTGTCAGTTGATCGAATATGATTATGAGCAATGATAATGTCAGCCACTTAAACATAGAAGATCTCACCATCAAGCATATAATCTGTTCTCACCTTCTCCATCAACATTTTCTATACACCGATCACATAACTCTGGGTGGAGATCATTTGAGCCAACGTCTTCGCGATGATGCCAGCAACGAATACATTTATCATTTTGAGAAGCACTCACAACGATTCCTAAAGGTAATGCCGGGATGCCAATATCACACTTCTTGGCATTTTCAGGAACATCGTCATATAGATGAAGTTTTACTTCAGAAGTGATCAAGACAAAACGAAGTTCACTTTTAAGTTCTTCAAGAAATACGTTCAAACCTGGATCCGCATAAATATCAACCTCGGCATCCAAAGAAGACCCTATAGCGCCATCGCTACGTAATGTTTCAAGTTGTTTATTGATCTCATCTCTAATAGAGATGATAGTATCCCACTTAGATTTTCTCTCGCTCGAACCCGCTTCATCGATCTGAAATTGATACCAATCCTCAAGAAAAACAGAATCCGTTTTTTCTCCAGGGATATATTTCCATATTTCGTCCGCCGTGAAACTCAAGATAGGGGCTAACCATCGTGAGAACATTTCAACTATATAATACGTAGCAGTCTGGGCTGACCGTCTACCCAGACTATCTTCTTGCATCGTGTACTGACGATCTTTTGTTATATCAAGATAGAAACCACCCATTTCAACGACACAAAATTGATGCAACAATTGATAGATCAAATGAAATTCAAAGTTATTGTATGCCGTTATAATTTCTTCTTGTAAACGCAGGCAATGCTCTATAGCCCATTTATCCAGTTCCAACATCTCTGAATAGGCAACACTATTATTCTCAGGCTCAAAATCATTTAGATTAGACAATAAATATCGTGCCGTATTACGTATACGTCGATATGCATCCGCCATGCGTTTAAGAATTTCGTCTGATACATTCATTTCAGTACGATAATCCGCCGAAGCTACCCAGAGGCGTAAAATATCCGCACCTAATGCATTCATCACTTTCTGCGGAGCAACAACATTCCCCTTTGACTTTGACATCTTCATGCCTTTGGCATCAACCGTGAAACCATGTGTCACTACATTAAGATATGGTTTTTCGCCATTATTCATTGCAACAGAAGTTAGTAGTGATGACTGGAACCAACCACGGTGTTGATCAGAACCTTCCAGATATAAATCAGCCGGAAAATGTAAATCTTTCTTGTCGTTCAATACACTGTAATGTGTGACACCTGAATCAAACCAAACATCTAGGGTATCTATCACTTTTGCATATTGTTCAGCTGCATCACCCAGTAAACTCGATGCGTCCAATTCAAACCATGCATCAATACCCTTTTCTTCAATAAGCGCAGCGACCTGTTCAATCAGAGCCGGGGTATCGGGATGTAGCTCTTGTGTTTCACGATGAATAAAGACCGCGATAGGGACACCCCAAGTTCGTTGTCGCGAGATGCACCAGTCAGGTCGGTTTTCTATCATGCCGTAGATACGTTCTTCACCCCAGCTAGGTAACCATTTAACACCTTTAACTGCCGCTAACGCTTGTTGGCGTAGACCATTACCATCCATGCTGATAAACCATTGCGGTGTAGCACGAAAAATAATCGGTGTTTTATGACGCCAACAATGAGGATAGCTATGTTGTATTGATTCGTGATGAAGTAAGGCTCCCTTACCTTCTAACACGTTCAATACAGAAGCATTCGCCTTGAATACATGTTCTCCAGCAAAGAGCGCTGTGTTAGGTAAGAAGCAACCATTATCTCCAACAGGATTATCAATCTCTAAGCCATAGCGTAACCCGACAGCATAATCGTCCTGCCCATGACCCGGTGCAGTATGCACAGCCCCGGTACCGGCCTCTAGCGTGACATGATCGCCCAGGATAATAGGCACCACTCTCTGATAAAAAGGATGTTGTAGCTTCAAGCCTTCAAGTTCCGAGCCAAGGCAATTTCCGAGAACCGAATAATCTTCTATCCCACAAAGTGACATGATATCTTTATATAAACCTTCAGCCAAAACCAAAGCTTCATCACCCACTTTCACTAATACATATTCAAAACCAGAATTTAAAGCCACCGCCTGATTTGCAGGCAAGGTCCATGGTGTCGTAGTCCAAATCACGACAGACATCGAATCAATACTTGTGTTCGCGTTAAAACATTTTAGTAATGCAGCTTCATCAATTACTGCAAATCGCACATTTATTGAGGGAGATTGTTTATCTTCATACTCAACCTCCGCCTCAGCCAAAGCCGATCCACAATCGGTACACCAATGCACAGGTTTTACACCCTTATGTAAATGCCCCGCGTCGATTATTTTTCCGAGCGAACGAACAATGTTCGCTTCCGTTTTGAAGTCCATTGTTAGATAGGGATTCTGCCAATCGCCAAGAACACCTAACCGAATAAAATCTGTACGTTGCTTATCAACTTGTTTTTGCGCATATTCTCGACAAGCATTTCGAAATTTATCGGGTTCAACTTTCACACCGGCCTTACCAATCTTTTTTTCTACCTGTAGTTCAATAGGTAAGCCATGACAATCCCATCCCGGAACGTACGGCGCATCCAGACCATTCAAACTTTGTGATTTAACGATAATGTCTTTAAGGATTTTGTTTACCGCATGACCTATATGTATGTCGCCATTGGCATAAGGTGGGCCATCATGCAAAATAAATTTCTTCGCGCCCTCTTTACTTTTACGTATCTGTGCATACAGATCATTCTCCTGCCAGTGCTTCAACATTTCTGGTTCGCGTTGGGCAAGATTCGCTTTCATAGGAAATGCGGTCTTAGGTAAATTTAATGTATCTTTATAATTCGTCATTACTGCTCTAGTCTTTATAATTAATTCGTTATTAAATATTTCTTTAAACTGCTTTTTGTTTTTTCTATGTCCTTTGCTATTTGCAAGACTAATTCTTCCTCTGAATCGAAGTCACCTTCACCACGCAATTTTTCCAGTAACTCTACTTGAACCTGTCGACCATACAAATCCTCATCGTAATCCAGAATATGTACTTCCAGAATATCATGTTCACCCTTATAAACTGGTCTTGATCCAACGTAGACTACTGCATCCAATGGTTGCTTATCCAAGCCATAAACTCGACCAGAAAAAATTCCGGCTACTGGCGACAAGTAGCGATGCAATTCTATATTTGCTGTCGCAAACCCAAGTTGTCGACCACGTTTATCTCCATGCACAACGCGTCCACTTATTCTATAAGGTCTGCCTAGTAAATCGCTCGCCTTTTTCATCTCACCATTGGCTAATAATTGGCGAATTAAAGTACTGCTCACTCGTTCACTTTGGCAACTCAAGGTATTTGTCATCTCTATTTCGAAACCCTTGTCTGCTGCCACATCAACCAAATACTGATAATTTCCCTGACGGTTTTTTCCAAAGTGAAAATCATCACCGATAATTAGCTCTTTAACCGCCAATGCATCTAACAGGATATCATCGACAAATTGTTCTGCAGACAAATTGGCAATATGTTCGTTAAACCTAAGACAAACCACTCGATCAATACTGTGACGAGAAAACTGTTGAAGTTTTTCGCGTAAGCGCGTCAATCGCGACGGTGCTTTTTCTGGAACAAAAAATTCAATAGGCTGTGGTTCAAATATAACTACTGTTGATATTAAACCTGTTTCTTTCGCAATTTTCTTTAGCTGATTCAAAACTTTTTGATGGCCTAAATGGACACCATCAAAATTACCGATTGTCGCCGCGCAAGTTTTTCTTTGTCGCCGTAAATTATGCAGTCCGCGAATAAATTCCATCAGTCTTTAAAATCCATGAATTATACCGATCAGTGCTGCGCTGTCATCTTCTGCCATCGAATACCAGTAATCCATAACATCGTAAAATAACTAATCCCGCCAGCGAATATCCAAAATGATAGTTGGCCTATACGCTGCAACATATTCCAGGCAAACCACTGTTCAGGCATAGCAATGCAATAATGGATTATCAATGCCATTGTACTGACCGCCACTGTGATCTGAATAGCAAATTTGAACCAACCCGACTCTGGTCGATAAACGCCCTGTTTCCGTAATAGCCAAAATAACAGAAAGGCCTGTAAGCTTGCCGACAAAGATGTCGCTAACGCCAGCCCAACGTGTGCAAAAAGGTCAACTAATAAGAAGTTAAGACCAATATTTGCAAACATGGCAAACGCCCCGATCTTTACTGGAGTTTTTGTGTCCTGTCTGGAAAAAAAACCGGTCGCAAAAACCTTGATCAAAATAAACGCGGGTAAGCCGGCCGAGTAAGCCAGTAAGCTTTTTCCGGACATAATAGTGGCATAAGAAGTAAATTCACCATATTGGAACAAGGTTGCTAATACAGGGATAGCAAGCACAGCTAAGCCTATCGCCGCAGGAACCGCAATGATAAACACCCACCTTAAAGCCCAATCCATCATACTAGAGAACTTGTCCGTCTCATTTTTCGCATGTTCGCTAGATAAGTTGGGTAATAAGACCGTTGCCAATGCAATGCCGAAAACGCCAAGCGGAAACTCGACCATCCGATCAGAAAAATACAACCAGGAAATACTGCCGTCGACCAGATTAGAAGCAAATATGGTATCAACCAATAAATTGATTTGCACAATAGAGACAGCAAACAAGGTCGGTAACATCAACTTCAAGATTCGGTAAACACCTTCTTTATCCCTGTTTAATCCAGGACGTGGAAACAATTTAAGCTTCATCAAAAAAGGAAATTGAAATAATAACTGGGCAACGCCAGCGATTAAAACACCCCATGCCAAGGCCGTTATCGGCACAGCCATTTTTGGGGCTAAGCAAATTGCACAACTGATTAAGGAAAGATTAAGTAAAACCGGCGTAAATGCGGGGATCGCAAATTGTTTATAGGTATTTAAGATACTAGCCGCGAAGGCCGTCAAAGAAATAAATAAAATATAGGGAAACGTGATCCTAAGCATATCAGTGGCGATAACATGTTTAGCATCTTCAAAACCCGGGGCAAAGATCATAATAAGTAAAGGCGCGGCAAACACGCCAATCAACGTAACGGCAAATAAAATCAGTCCAAGCGTCGCGGAAGTTTGATCGATCAGGGCTTTGACAGAATCGCCATCGCGTTGCTCTTTATATTCCGCTAACACAGGGATAAATGCTTGTGAGAAACCACCTTCTGCAAACAAGCGCCGTAAAAAATTGGGGATACGAAACGCCACAATAAAGACATCGACACCAGCGCCAGCACCAAACAGACGCGCGATCACAACATCTCGTATCAAACCAAAAACACGTGAGATTGTGGTCATTCCGCCTACAGTGAAGGTGGTCTTCAGCAATTTACGACTCATTAGTGTATTTCCATAATCAACATCAATCGTTAACAAAACAGCCTATCTAATTGTTTTTTCTTCTAATTACGACAATTCCCGGAAGGATATCATATCCTGCCAGAAGCATTGACAAATTGCCCTAATATCCGCATGATGTCGCGCCTTTAGAGAATGAATCAGGAGTCTTAAGAGTGGCAAATATTGCATCTGCGAAAAAACGAGCACGTCAGGGCGAAAAACTGCGTTTACATAATGCGAGCCGACGTTCTATGTTTCGCACCCAAATAAAGAAAGTTATTAGTGCTATCGAATCAAAAGACAAAGAAGCAGCCCAAACTGCTTATCAAGCTGCTGTTCCTGTCATCGATGCAATGGTCTCTAAAGGAATCATTCATAAAAACAAAGCGGCTAGACATAAGTCACGATTAAACAATCACGTGAAAGCGCTTTAAGACCCTAATCACAGAATTATATTAAAACCGGCTTTTGCCGGTTTTTTTATGTCTAAAAAACTGATTTTCAGAGTGCTTCTAAAAATAGTGTTTTTTTCGTGAGAGCAAGAAAGCATCGCGCGGAAAAAGTACATTTTTAGGCGTGCTATCAAACCAGTATCAAATTATCCCGATGTATTAACTCATCTTCATCAAGTTGGCCTAATAGTTTCTCAATCTCATTATTAGATTTACCCATGATTAATTTAGCCTGTACCGAATCATAATTCGTTAAACCACGTGCTATTACGCTACCTGTTTTATCAACACAAGCGATTATTTCACCACGTTTAAAATCACCAGAGACCGCACTAATACCGACTGGCAATAAACTCTTTCCGTTCCTTGTTAATGCGACAATAGCACCATCGTCCAGCGTGATCGTGCCCTGTACATGAGATTGATTTGCCAACCACTGCTTTCGCGCTGCGATAGGTTCCTTATTCGTAGTCAGCAATGTCCCGACATTTTCACCATCTGCGATATTAATCAAGATATTGTCATCGTTACCAGATGCAATAATCGTTTGTGTACCTGAGCGAGTCGCGATAACTGCAGCTTTTAATTTTGTGCGCATGCCGCCTCTACCCAAGCTACCGCCATCGCCGGCATAAGCTGCCAAGACTTTATCTCCTGCTTTCCCTTCTTCAATTAATTTAGCCGTACTATCAAGCCTTGGGTTAGCAGTGAATAAACCTTTTTGATCTGTTAATAAAACAAGCAATTCTGCATCTATCAGGTTTGCCACCAATGCTGCCAGGGTATCATTATCCCCTAAGCGAATTTCATCCGTTGCAACTGAATCATTTTCATTAACAATTGGCGCAACACCTAAACTCAACAAGGTATTTAAACTCGTTCGCGCATTAAGATAGCGCACCCGATTAGCAATATCATCATGCGTTAATAAGATCTGCGCTGTATGTTTACCGTATTTTTGAAAACAGACTTCATATGCCTGAATCAATCCCATCTGCCCTACGGCAGCAGCGGCTTGTAATTCATGGATAATATTAGGCCTTGTTTTCCAGCCTAATCGTGCAACACCTTCCGCAACTGCACCAGAGGAAACAATGACTATTTCAATACCTCGTTCATTAAGTGAGACTATTTGCTTGACCCAATTGTCCAGCAACTCGTGTTTAAGTCCACAACCATTATCCGTTAGTAAGGCACTGCCTATTTTTACAACCCAACGCCGTGTGTTTTTTAATTTTTTTCGATCGTCACTCACTTATCTTGTCCTGGCTAAACTAAAAACCTTAGCGGTTCTCCTTTAAATCTGCGTTCAAAATATTATTTAATGTTAAATTTAATTCCATAATTATGTTTTAGACCTGCTCATCTGAGATTTCTGGTTTCATTATCCAATCATGTATCGCATAAGTTAACTTCTTACAGCCGTCCTTTGTGACAGCGGAAATAACGAAGATATTATGTTCATATTTCATATTAGTCCGTAATTCTTCTATCAACTCATCAAACAATTCAGCAGGCAAAACATCTGACTTATTTAAGACTAACCAACGCTCTTTCTGCGATAATGCTTCATCGTAACGTTTCAATTCCGCTTCAATTGTTTTGATATCTTTAAACACCTGTTCTGGATCATTGCTGGCATCCACAATATGTAATAATAAATTTGTCCGACTTAAGTGTTTTAAAAATTCTATTCCAAGCCCGGTCCCGTCCGCAGCACCCTCAATCAAACCGGGGATATCTGCAATCACAAAACTTTTTTCAGTATCCACTCTTACTACACCCAGATTTGGATACATGGTCGTAAACGGATAATCGGCGACCTTTGGTGTTGCCGACGATACCGCACGTATGAAACTTGATTTACCTGCATTCGGTATCCCAAGCAAACCTACGTCAGCCAGGACTTGTAATTCAAGACGCAAGTTTCTGGATTCTCCTACCGAGCCCTGCGTTGTTTGTCTAGGCGAACGATTTGTACTACTTTTAAATCGTGCGTTCCCTAGCCCATGAAACCCACCTTGCGCTACTAGCAGTTCATCTCCGTCGTTAACTAAATCACCAATTAATTCGTCAGTATCATCGTCATAAACCAGAGTCCCCGATGGTATTTTTATATACAGATCATCCGACTTTTTGCCGATGCGGTCCCGTCCAGCCCCTGGCTGCCCATTCTTAGCGCGATACAAACGACTATGACGAAAATCTACCAGGGTATTCAACCCTTCGTCGACAAACAAAAAGACACTGCCACCATCACCACCATCACCACCATCAGGTCCACCTTTTGGGATAAATTTTTCGCGACGGAAACTGAGGCATCCATCGCCACCCTTGCCTGCTTCGACACGAATCGTTGCTTCGTCAACAAACTTCATGAGCTACCTTTGCATTTCGTTCCATTAGGATGGTTATCCAATTTAAAATATTATTTTACTGTCTCACAAATAAAAAACCCCGCCAGTGGCGGGGTTTTTTATAAAACCTGATGAGACCTAGCCCGCGACTACGTCTACAAACGTCCGATTTTTGGGGCCACGTTGATTAAATTCAACTTTACCTTCAGACACGGCAAATATCGTGTGGTCATGTCCCAACCCAACGTTTAATCCTGGGTGATATTTAGTCCCACGTTGACGAATAATAATATTCCCCGCATCAACCTGTTCACCACCAAATTTTTTAACGCCCAGACGCTTGGATTGTGAATCACGACCGTTTCTAGTACTACCACCTGCTTTCTTATGAGCCATTGTTACACTCCAATTCTTAGTTTGCTGCTATTTCGGTTATAGAGATCTCGGTATAGGCCTGACGATGCCCCATCTGCTTACGATGGTGCTTACGGCGACGAAATTTAACGATCTTAATCTTGGGACCTCGACCATGACTTTCGACTGTAGCACTTACCTTGGCACCTTTTACTAGCGGTGTTCCAACAGTGACGTTCTCACCATCAACAAGCATCAACACATCGTCAATCTTGATGTCTTTACCTGCTTCAGCGTCGATCTTCTCAACTTTGAGCTTATCGCCCTTTTCTACCTTATACTGCTTGCCACCGGACTTGATTACCGCGTACATCTTGATTCTCCATACCTAGCACGATTGTGCACATTCAACAAAGGGGGCAGATTCTAAGAAATTCAACAGGTGGTGACAAGGTAAGAATGTTAAAATTTGCAAATATCCTTGAAATAACCGTCTTTGGGCAGTATTTTCCACCCGGTTTTATTAAATTTCAATAACTTAATACAAATATCAGAACTGTGAAACAAAACGACGCAACGGCTGAAAAGCATGAAATCATGAATATTGAACAAATTCGAGAGCTTATCTCTACTGATATGACTCGGGTAAACAGCTTAATAGAAAAGAGCTTGTACTCAGAAGTTGGACTTATTGACCAGTTGGGACATTACATTATTAATAGTGGCGGGAAACGTCTGCGTCCTGCCGTTGTTTTACTGAGTTCTCGGGTTTTCTCCTATCAAGGCGAGCAAAATATTAATTTAGCTGCAATTATCGAATTTATACATACTGCCACACTATTACACGATGATGTTGTCGATGCTTCATTACTAAGGCGTGGTCATGCTACAGCCAATCAACGTTGGGGAAATGAAGCAAGTGTACTGGTTGGCGATTTCGTCTATTCCCGCGCCTTCCAGATGATGGTCAATATAGATTCCATGCGTGTCATGAAAATCCTCTCCGAAGCGACTAACACCATCGCCGAAGGTGAAGTACAACAACTCATCAATCGTCATGATCCGGAAACTAGTAAAGAGAATTACCTGAAAGTCATTCGAAATAAAACTGCCAAATTATTCGAAGCGGCAGCACATTTGGGTGCTGTTATTTCAAATAGATCTGAAAAGGAAGAACAAGCAATGGCGGCTTATGGCCGACACCTCGGCACCGCATTCCAGTTAATTGATGATGTATTTGATTACAATTCAACCCCCGATGAACTAGGTAAAAACATTGGTGATGACCTTGCCGAAGGGAAACCCACACTACCGTTGTTATACGCTATGTGGCATAGCAATGAAGATGATGCTCAAAAAATCCGTGACGCCATAGAAAATGGCGGCTTAGAGCACATTGACCAAATCAAGTCCGCCATAAATTCTACTGGCGCAATTTCATACACAGCTAAAATCGCTAACGAAGAAGCCGAATTAGCTATCGATGCCATCAAAGAACTACCTCCATCTGAATATCTTGATGCACTCTACGCTTTAGCAAAGTTTTCAGTTGAACGACAATACTAGTTTTATTCTACTTGCTGCGGGTTGTAGCTCAGTCTGGTACAACTAAATGGATGCAGGCGGTAGAGTCACGTCGGGAACAGCGTCCGAGAGCGCTATCAATTAAATAACATTTTCTTCGAGGCATTTATAGTAAATACGATTTCTATACCTTACCTTAAATTTCAATACACAGTCGGGGTGTAGCTCAGTTTGGTAGAGTACCACGTTCGGGACGTGGGGGTCGGAGGTTCGAATCCTCTCACCCCGACCAGTTTATACCGTTAAGTATGGTATCCCCTTGCCCGTTCAAATAGATCAGTAATCCAATAAACCTGCGCGCCAATAGCTGCAAACGGTAACAATATCCAGGCAACATTAAAAATGGCAAGTACCAATACGATAATACAAAAATCTGCGCGGCTTAATTTATGAAACACATAAATAACCCAATCTAAAGTGTCTTCCGGCTTTTTGCCTTCTGCAGCCACTTCTTCTCTACTCAACGCGCCTTCTTTCTCTTCGTTTTTGGCGTGATAAACCAAGTCCACTACATAATCAATAAACGCACCAGCGGCGGCGGCACAACCAAACCAGAACCAAAATGGTTGTTCCATAACCTGACTCGTGCCATAACCCAGCGCGGCAAAAAAACTAGCATCGACCATCCAGTCAGACATATCGTCAAACTTGGCGCCAAATTCAGATGACATGTTTTTTGTCCGAGCAACTTCACCATCACAATTATCAAAGGTATAACTCGCCGTCATTAATAATGCGCCAATTATTCCAGCTATATGATTGCCCGTGATAAAACAAACCGCACACAATAATCCGAGCGATAAAGAAACAGCCGTAATTTGGTTTGGAGTAATGGATGTCTTTAATAGTAATGGCGTCAACCGATAAGACAGGTGCCTGACTAATGGGAATAATTGTGTCGGCGCTGCGCTAGATTCTGTTGTCATAATATATTATCTGATTTTTGGGCCGTGAAATTGCCTAGTATGATATGGATTCGCTTGGTATTCTAATATCCATACGAAAAAATGAAACGCATTACTCACACACCGCTTGTTTAACACCTAAATAGCTCATGATCAGAATCGCATCCTATATTGGACTACTCGTTGGCCTGTTAGTCTTGTCCTGGCTTATTGTCTGGCAAGGGATTGACGAGATATTTGAGCTCTTAAGTCATTCTGGATTTTCATTACTACTCTTACCTATAGTCTGGTTTCCGAGTTTGATTGCTGCGGTTATCTCCTGGCATTACCTATTTCCCATCAAGCGTATTCCCGTTTTCAAACAGCTTTTTCTGTCTCTATGGATGGGCAGAGCGATCAATACCTTACTTCCAGTTGCTTCGATTGGGGGAGAAATTGCCAAGGCGCGCTTATTAATTCTCTGGGGACACCCTGGTATTGATGCCAGTGCCTCAGTTCTGGTCGACAAAACAGTACAAGCATTAGCACTAGTTCCCTGGGCCATTATCGGCACCAGCTTATTGGTTTATCTCGCCATAGATAATGAATTAGCCAAACTCATCATGCTCGGCACATTTCTGCTTGGCTTAGGCATCGTCGGGTTTGTACTGGTACAACGAGCGGGCATGTTTGGATTTATTGCCCGAATTATCGGCAAATTCAATACCTCTGATGGCTGGGGCAAAATTACCCATAACGCCCATGATGTCGACGCACTGGTAAAAGAGCTTTACGGCGATAAGAAACGGTTTCTCATCTCCATCTTTTGGCGAACCCTCGGTCTGATTCTACAGACCAGCGAAGTTTGGCTTGCTTGCTATCTATTAGGGCACCCTATCGGTATTGTTGAAGCACTAATGCTAAAAAGTTTGACCTCGATTATTACCGATATCGCCTTTATGATCCCCAATGGCTATGGCATTCAAGAAGGTGGATATGTGATGCTGGGTGCACTGATTGGCCTTAGCCCGGAGTTTTCTCTGGCAATATCGTTGGCGACGCGTATTCGCGAACTAATCGTCGATCTGCCCGGCTTACTTTACTGGCAACATGTTGAGGCCAAATATCTACTCAAAAAACCTGATTAAACCCGCTCAAGCCCCTTTGTAACAATAGCGCAATAAAAAAATAGTCAAAATGTAATTAGTTGCTTTAAGCCGCTAAAATCAATATGCTGCGCGGTTAGTTTCTCTGGGATTAAGCAGTTTATTTTTCTTGTCTTATTATCTTGAAAAGAATTATAATTAAGCATTCCAAGTTACTGTTAATTAATAGATTTATTTATTTTTATGTCTGCAGAGGCATTTAGGAATTTGATTGAATTATTACGGTTGACCCATGCAGATTGAATTTTTTAATATTTTTAGCATTTCTGTCGCATTAATATGCCTGTGCTCAACTGGCTATTTAGTGTTTGCTTTGTTCGCCGTTGAACGTCTTAGTTACAAACGAAAAAGATCAAACCCAGTAAATGATTTTCAACCTCCAGTAACACTATTAAAACCCATATACGGTCTTGATGCTGAATTGGCTGAGAATCTACGCAGTTTTTGTCAACAAGATTATCCCGAGTTTCAAATAATATTCGGACTACATGATAAAGATGACCCTGCATTACCTATTGTTGAAAAAATTATAAAAGAATTTAGTAACCACGACCTAAGTGTCGTTATTGACTCACGCATCTACGGTTGCAATCATAAAGTATCAAACCTAATTAATATGTATCCAACAGCAAAGCACGATTACTTGCTTGTTGCGGATAGTGATATGCGTGTACCCAGCAATTATCTATCTGAGTTAATGTCGCCCTTTGCCGATGCAACGATTGGCGCAGTGACAGCGCTCTATTCTGGTTCCGCCAGAGGTAAACTTGCATCCTCATTGAATGCGATGTTCATTAATGAGTGGTTTTTACCCTCTGTTTTAATCTCTCGAATACTCCAACCTATTAAATTCTGCCTTGGTGCAACGATGATTGTTCGTCGCGACTTGTTAAAGAATATTGGTGGATTTAAATCATTATCTGATTATTTGGCTGATGACTATATGCTTGGTAAATTAATTTCAGATCTTGGTTATAAGATTCATCTGGCAGATTTCATTGTCGAGAATATTGTAGAAGAACCCTCGTTTAAAGATCTCGTGCTGCATGAGTTACGCTGGGCGAGAACATTAAGAAGGGTTGAACCCTTAGGATATTTTTTCACTTTCCTGACCGACACACTTGTCATTAGCATAATGACTGCTGCTACCTTTTATATGGCAACACAACATATCGGTTTAGCATTAATGCCAGTTCTACTCGTGTTACTGACGCGTATAATTTTACATAGTCGTACAAAACGGATTACTGGCTCAAACAGCTCAGGTTCAATCTGGTTAATCCCGCTGAGAGATATTTTATCTTTTAGCATTAGAGTGATTAGTTTCACCGGCACATCTATCCAATGGCGTAATAATGCTTTCAATGTTGATCAGTCTGGGCTGATACATACAGGAGAAGAATTGGATACTGCAGATAAAATCCCAGGTCTGGCAACATCACAAGATTATTAATTCGGAGTATTAACTAGCAATGTTGAAATCTTTATTTCTCAACCCCCCCTCGTTTAACGGTTTTGATGGCGCTGCAGGTTCACGTTATCAATGCACCCGTGAAGTCAAATCGTTCTGGTACCCTACTTGGCTGGCTCAATTAGCCGCACTAGTTGAAGGCAGCCGTTTAATCGATGCTCCTGCCAGAGGAATCTCTCTCGCTGAAGTCCTGCCGTTAGCAATTGAATACGAATTTTTGGTTCTTTATACCAGCACACCGTCCTTTGCAAACGACGTGAAGATTGCCGAAGCTTTCAAGGAGAAGAACCCAAACTTGATTATCGGTTTTTGTGGCGCACATGTTGCCGTTAACCCCGACCAAACTGTTATTGCATCAGATGCAATCGATTTCGTTGCAGGCAATGAGTTTGATTTCACCATTAAAGAAATCGCGGAAGGTAAACCTCTGGAAGAAGTCGATGGCATTGTTTACAAAAAAGATGGCAAACCGGTTCATAACAAACCACGAGCCTTGATTGAAGACATGGACAGCTTGCCTTGGGTAACACCTATCTATAAAGAAAACCTGGTGACGACGGATTATTACAACGGTTATATGCTGCATCCTTATATGTCGTTCTACACTGGTCGTGGTTGTAAATCGCATTGTACATTCTGCCTATGGCCACAAACGATTTCTGGACATAACTATCGTCATAAATCAGTTAAAAATGTCATCGATGAATTAACCTATGCGCGTGATAATTTTCCTGAAATAAAAGAATTCTTTTTTGATGATGATACCTTAACTGACAACATTCCTTACGTCGAAGAGCTGGCAAAAGAGATCGGCAAACTAGGTATCACCTGGTCATGTAACGCAAAGGCAAATGTTCCCTACGAAACATTGAAGATCATGAAAGACAATGGCCTACGTTTATTATTAGTGGGCTACGAATCTGGCAACCAACAAATACTGGTAAACATCAAGAAAGGTATTCGTACCGATATCGCTCGCCAGTTTACTAAAGACTGTCATAAGCTAGGTATTGTTATACATGGAACCTTTATCGTTGGTCTTCCTGGCGAAACAAAAGAGACCATTGAAGAATCAATCAAATACGCTCAGGAACTGAATCCACAAACGATTCAAGTGTCATTACCTGCCGCCTATCCTGGAACCTTTTTATATAAACAGGCAACAGAAAATGGCTGGTTAATCGTAGATGAAGATCTGGTAGGTGATGATGGTGTGCAGCACTCTGTATTAAACTACCCCCACTTACCTAGCGAAGATATCTTTGAAGCCGTTGATAACTTTTATAAACGTTTCTACTTCCGTCCATGGAAAATGGCAATATTATTTTTCGAGATGTGTCGCGACTGGGAAGTAATGAAACGCCGCGCACGAGAAGGTGTTGAGTTCTTCAAGTTTCTATTTGGCCGGGAGAGCACAGCCTGAAAAAGTTGATTGTTACTGGTGATGATTTTGGTCTTTCCACTCCGGTAAATGATGCGATAGTAAAGGCTCACGAGAAAGGCATTCTGACGACCACGAGTTTGATGGTATCGGCGCCCGCTGCCGTGGATGCCATTGCTCGCGCTAAAAACCTTCCTGATTTAAATGTTGGGTTACACCTTGTTCTAAGTAACGGCAAGGCAACGTCGCCTGCGGCCGATATCCCTGCTCTGGCACATGCCAATGGCCAGTTGGATAATAATCTGGTTCGCACTGGTATCATGATGTTCTTTGACCCTGCTACAAAGAAACAATTAGAAAAAGAAATTCGAGCACAATTTGAAGCTTTCAAAGCGACTGGCTTGAGATTAGATCACGTCAATGCCCATAACCATATGCACCTGCACCCGACAGTATTCGATCTGATCATAAAGATAGGCAAGGAATTTGAGGTAACCGCTATACGGATACCTAATGAACCACCACTCGATTCAATCACCTCTGGGATAAAAGACAAGTTACTACGTCAATTTCGTTTTGTTTTTTTAAAGCCTTTTGTATCACGTATGAAAAAGCTATGTGAAGCAAATAATATCAAGCACAACAATACGATTTATGGCTTAAACGACAGTGGACATATGACTATCGATACATTGATTCGTATCATTCCCCACATAGACGATGGTGTCACTGAAATTTATAGCCACCCGGCGACAGAGCGATGGGATGAAATTGATCCGGCTGCAAACGATTATGAATTTGAAGCTGAATACAAAGCGTTAATACACGCGCGCACCATACGAACTATCGAAAAGTTTAATATCGAGCTAACCGGTTTTAATGACGGAGAACAGGTTTAAACCTGTTCCCTGCTTGATAAGTCATGGTCGGTGATTCCTGGACACATAAAATAGCACGCATTTGCATACTGCCTCTAGTTAATACACCAGTAACACCAAACCATCTAACTGTCCTTCGTTTAATAACTGGTCTTGCAGCTTGCAGCCTACTCGCAATCGGATCTGCTGAAGCTAATCTGTGGGGTGGCGTATTATGGGTAATCTCCGCCTTCCTTGATCGTGCCGATGGAGAACTCGCTAGAGTCTCTGGCAAAACCAGTGAATGGGGTCATAAGTTTGATTACTTTTGTGACGTAACGGTAACAGCACTATTTTTCCTTGGTATCGGTATTGGTTTGCGAGAGAGTTCTCTCGGACTTTGGAGTATCGTCATGGGAATAAGTGCATCCGCAGGCGTTGTTGGCGCAGAGATCCTGGCTGAAATAATCGATCAAGCACAAAAAGACACCGGTGAAAAAGCCTACGCTGGATTTGCCGGATTCGACTTTGATGATGTCTTATATTTATTTGCCCCTGTAGTTTGGTTAAACCTGCACTTTCCATTTCTTATCGGTGCTTCCGTAGGTGCACCCATATTTGCACTTGTCACCTGGTACCGATTGAATAATATGGACAAAACTGCTTAATTCTACTCATGTTTTAGAACCCGGCTGTTATTTATAAATCACCTATTTCTTGATTATTTACCCAATCTACCATTAGTTTTTTTATCTGCGATTGATACTTAACCTCGCATAAATCAGACTTTGCCTTAAAGCTTTTCAATAGTGATTCCGGCATCTTTATACTTATTAATCGAGTTTTATCTTTAGGTTGCTGCATCAACCTGAAGTTTTCCAAATAATCGAGTATTGCATCCGTAGAAAATGCACTGGCTCTTTTAAGATATTCATCATCAAAGTACTGTACTGGTTTCATCGTATTTTCTCCAATGCCCGAATGTCTTCAACATCTTGCTTGCGTCCAGATTTTTTCTTCATTCTTATGATTTCATCTATTGCCGCAATTTTTATTTTTGTTCCCTTGACCATTTTTATAACGGACTTTAGTTCCTTTGCATTTTCAGTAATGACGATGTCTACTATTTCAAGTGGATTGGCAGGATTAATAAACGACCAAGCGATGAGATTACGATTTTTAATATACTCATCACGAAAATTAAATACATCATCAGCCGAAACCGGCAGTTGTGAGTTTAAGCCAATACTATTTAATGCCTTTTCTGTTTGACGATAAGCCCTTTGATTAAGTGCAATAACAAAATCAATATCCACTGTGCCGCGAACTGCACCATGCAATGCCACGGCATAACCACCGACCAAGGCATACTGAACCCGGTGTTCATTTAATGATTTGACAACTCTCTCAATCAACATAAGCTATAAGTATATATGAGTATATACTTATTTTAACAAGATTTTTTCAGAATACTCTCTCTGCTTATGATACAGTTTCTTTTCAGAGTTATTAGCAGGTATTATCACTGAGCATTACTGAACTGTTGTGTTCGGTTTTCTTTTTTAAATCTTGTACAGCTTCAAGAAACGGGAACATATAGAAATATGATAAAATCAATTACGACAATCCTATTATTATTACTTTCACTCCCAGTTGCTTCTGAAAGCTTATCCCAGACTATTGATGAAAAGCGTCTTTTGTTAGCAGCAAACGACACTAAAAATTGGCTCACATTTGGCCGAGATTACACAAATCAGAATTTTTCCCCACTGAATCAAATTAACGCAACCACCGTTAAACGACTAGTGCCAAAGTGGATATTCCAAACGGGAAAAACGGGATCATTTCAAGCACAGCCTTTAGTTGCTGATGGTGTTATGTATGTCACCATCCCTGGCAACGATGTAGTAGCGCTTGATGCCGAAAAAGGCACTGTTCTTTGGCGTTACGAACACAAGAATCGAAAAGAAAAGAATAAAGCCGGGCCTGCTAATCGCGGGGCAGCACTCGGTTACGGTAAAGTATTTGAGGCCACAAATGACGGTCGGCTCATTGCACTTGATCAAACCACTGGTGAAATCGTTTGGGATAAGATAATTGCACGTCCCACAGACTCAGAACTTGAAGGTCTTACGCAAACACAAAAAGATTTTTTGCTAGAGAACAGTAATAGTTTGCCCGCCAAGATGGCACCTATCGTATATCAAGACTTGGTCGTCGTCGGAGTCACTGCAGCCGGTTATGGTATGTTTTATAATATATACTCGCGATTTGCTTTAAAAGACACCGCTTCCGATAAAATACCACCAGCGGATCGCTTCCTTGGCCTGCGCGGTTATGTTGCTGCCTTCAATGTAAATACAGGTGAAGAAGTTTGGCGCTGGCACACCACTAAAAGTGGTGACTGGGAAGGCGTGTTTACCAGTACTACGCCAGAGGGTGATGTGTTACCTCGTGATATCTCCCTTGAAAAAAAATTAGCGCCGAAATTAAAAGATCGCTGGCGTATAGGTGGAACTTCAACCTGGATGACACCATCGTTTGATCCAAAGCAGGGACTAATATTTGTAGGCACCGGTAACGCCTCTCCTAACGATGTATCCAACGCACGGCCCGGTGATAACCTCTATGCTAATTCACTGGTTGCCATTGATGCGTACACAGGCGAAACCCGTTGGCATTACCAGCAAGTACCTCACGATTTATGGGGCTATGATCTTGCTAGCACCTCAGTATTATTTGATCTACCCATCGACGATAAAATCATTCCAGCGATTGGCATTGCTGGTAAAACCGGTTGGTTCTATGTCCATAATCGCGAGACGGGTAAATTGATTTATCGTTCTGAACCCTTTGTGCCACAAAGTAATTTGTTTAAAGCACCTAGCGATGAAGGCGTCATTAGCTCTCCTGGATCATGGGGTGGTGCTTCCTGGTCACCCACTTCATACGATCCATCAAGTGGGACTGTATTTATTGCAGGAATTCATAAACCCACACGCTATCGTACAGAGTACGCGACATTCGAAGGCAAAGAAGTCCCTTATATATTGACTGAAACTGCCGAATTAGAACCCAATTGGGGGACCCTGACAGCAATCGATACACGCAAACAAGGTCGCATTCAATGGCAAGTCAAAACCGACCAACCCTTAATTGGCGGAGTATTGGCAACAGCGGGAAAACTGGTATTCATGGGCGAAGGTAGCGGTATGTTTGCAGCATTTGATAGTAATAATGGAAAACGACTATGGGAATTCAACTGTGGTGCAGGTGTGAATGCACCGCCCATGAGTTATCAAGTAGGCGATCAACAATACATTGCTGTTGCTGCGGGCGGTCATGGATTATTAAAGACGCCCAGTGGAGATGCATTGATTGGTTTTGGGTTAGCTGAATAATCTATATCCAAATAAACAAGAGTCATAACTCTTCAAAAGGCAGCTTAATAAATGGCTGCCTTTTAATATTTGGATTATGCTGCCTGCCATGAAGTTGTAATCACAGATTGAACATCATCTTGAATGTTTTGTGGGACATCAAGTGAGCCACTATTTGAAACAGAAAAGGCTGCCATTGCATCAACCAGTTGCTGAACATTCATTTCTACTAAGGAAAAGTTGTCATCATGTGTGTTAAATGTTTCTACCTTAGCATTAGAACCGCTATACCAATCTTCTATAGTCAGTTTATCAGTAGTATTCAAAATACCAATACGAAGATCATCACCTAACTGCCAAAACCAAAGTTGTTCGTGTGATATATTATTAAATAACACACTGTCATTATTGCCGAAACTATCGAAGATCTTATCGATACTATCGCCTAGTGCGTAATGATAGACATCATCTCCTGCACCACCACTTAAGGTGTCTTGACCACTACCGCCGATGATAATATTGTTATCCGTGTTACCCGTTATCGTGTCGTGGCCTGCGCCACCGTCAATCGCGGCAATATTTATCAACTGCGTGTTACTCACATCGATGATGTTCGAGCTGCTGTTGCCCGCAATGACGTTATTGCCCAAGCCACCATCAATGATTTCAACCGTGTCGTCGTTACGGAATTGGTGTACCCGAATCGTGTCGTCGCCATCACTGCCTAAGATGGTATCAATGCCAGCACCACCATTGAACTTGTCATAGTGGACATCAGCACCACTGATGCTGAAGGTGTCATCACCTGCGCCACCGTTTAACGTGTCTTGGCCGGTGCCACCGATGATAATATTGTTG
>TARA_R110002074_G_scaffold114782_1_pt1 | contig 89579 bp, 84 predicted proteins | sample TARA_R110002074 | Tara Oceans TARA_R110002074 (sample SAMEA4397215) | marine metagenome | biome: Polar Biome; feature: [MIX] marine epipelagic wind mixed layer (ENVO:01000061); material: water (ENVO:00002006), including particulate matter (ENVO:01000060) such as... | depth 10-100 m
CCATTCCGACCTCGGAAGTGAAACCGCTTAGCGCCGATGATAGTGTGGCAGTAGCCATGTGAAAGTAGGGAACTACCAGGCTTTTACACAAAAACCCGCTTAATTGCGGGTTTTTTTTGCTCTATTGAAGTTGCATTTAGTGCTAGAATCGTAAGCCTTTAGCGTTTGAATAAATCCAGTTTCTTCGGCTGTGTAATAATTAAACGTTTGTTAACTTAATTACTTAGGACCATCGTAATATGAAAATCACATCCGTTATTTTATTTTGTTTGTCCTTATTGATTACCACGATTGTTTTTGCTCACGGTGATGCTCAGCCTCAGGCAGTTGATGCGTCAACTTTACCGCAGCTGGGTGACGAATGGCTTGAATCTAACCCATATCGAGGGCTTGAAACAGCCATTGCAATTGGCAAAACGGGTTATGCCTCTAATTGCGCGAGATGCCATGGCTTGGGAGCTGTTTCAGGGGGGATTTCTCCCGACCTGCGATTACTGGAGGCCGGTAATGAGGGAGATGAATGGTTTATCTACCGTATACGTAATGGAGCGAGCCGTAACGGTATTACTTATATGCCGGCATTCGAGGGGATCATCAGCCAGGAAGCGATGTGGGCAATTGGAGCCTGGCTAGAAACTATACCTGCTGATTAAAAATGAAACGAAATATCATCTGCATCGTACTGAGTTTGCTTTCTCAGACTGTCTTTGCACTTTCTGAGGTAAAAGAGAAAGGGTTTCTTCGCGTAGCTGTATATCAAGATTTCGCACCTTTTTCATTTCGAGATAATGGCCGATTGGTCGGTATTGAGGTCGAACTGGCAAAACTTTTAGCGCAAAAATTAGCTGTTGATCCTTTGATCTGGCCCATTATCGCTGATGAAACTATGGATGATGACTTAAGAAATTCGGTATGGAAAGGTCATTATCTAGGCGGAGGAACTGCTGATGTTATGTTACACGTACCCGTCAATAAACAGTTTGCAAAAAATAATGATATGGTGCTAATCGATAACCCATATTTTAAGGAAGAAGTTGTTGTGGTAAGGCATAACACAAAAGCTATATCTCCATTATTTAAATTATTTGAAGAAGCTTATATTGGTGTTGAATTAGACTCTTTAGCTGATTTTTATTTGTTAGGTGCTATGGGCGGTCGTTATAGAGAAAATATAGTTCACTATCCGACCATTAGATTAGCTATTAAAGCCTTACAGGATGGAGAAGTACAAACAGTTGTCGCAGCAAAAAGTCAAATTGAGTCGGCCCTGGCAGCCAACTTGGAAGACTACTTATTATCACCACTTAGCATGCCAGCTTCCTATCAATCTAGCTGGATGGTTGGTATGGCGGTTAAACGTGGAAGGGAAGAGTTGATGATAAAGCTGAAAGACGCTCTGAAAGAACTCAAAGAAACAGGTGAATTAACAAGGCTATTTAATAAATATAATTTAACTTTCAACGCACCATAAATTTGATATGGTTTGGCGTGATGAAATCTTAATTCTAATAATTTAATCAATGAGTTAAGTAGGATGAAAAGCAAAGTAATTGTTTTATTGATCAGCATACTAACTGCTTTTCCGGCTTTAGCTGACACTTTAGCAAAAGACCCCTTAGACTCAGTTCAATGGGATGACATGTACGATGCCTTCCTCAAAGGTCGCCCGGCACAATTTGACAATCGAGTAAAAGTGATTGCGCCAAACTATGCAGAAGATCCGATGAATGTACCTGTCACAGTAGACGCTAGTGTATTAGACGATGTAACACAAATAGTTATTTTTGCAGATTTCAACCCGATTCCTCTAATCGCGCGCTTTTACCCCCAAAGAGCAAAGCCTTCTGTTTCTTTCCGTTTCAAGATCCAACAATCATCACCCGTTCGCGCTGCGGTACTTACTAATGACGGAGTTTGGCACGTTGGCGGCGTATGGGTTAACTCTGCTGGTGGTGGCTGCACAGTTGCGAGTACAGGCCGTTTAACAGGTGATTGGTCAGATTATTTAGGTGAGGTTTACGGAAAAAGATGGTCGAAATCTGATTCTAATCGTGTGCGATTTTTAATCCACCACCCAATGGATACGGGTTTAGTTGCAGGTATTCCTGCTTTTTATATTGAAAAATTAGACTTTAAAAATACAGATGGAGAGGAGCTAGCCGTCATTGAGCTTTTTGAGCCAGTGAATGAAAACCCCGTTTTAAGCTTTGATTTTAAAGGCGAGAATTTATCCGCGAATATTTTAATGAGCGGCACGGATAATAATGGTAATAAATTTAAAGCGGAGTTCGTTAAATGAATAAAACTCATTTTTCAATTCTCTGCTTATTCTTAATGATGTTAACGACTACGTGTTCTTTGGCAACAAATTTTGACTATCAGCTTAAACCAATAAAGGTTGCGCAAGATACGTACGTTTTGGAGGGAAAAACAGAAGACTTTTCGTTTGAAAATGGCGGTAATATCGTCAATACGGGTTTTATCGTCACGCCGGAAGGTGTGGTTGTTATAGATACTGGCCCATCTTTGCGTTATGGGCAACAAATGAAAAAAGCCATCGAATCAATCACTGATAAACCGATTAATCGCGTGTATTTGACTCACCATCACCCCGATCATTTTCTCGGTAATCAGGCATTTAAAGGTACGCCCATTTACGCATTAGATACGACCCTGACGAGCATAAAAAATGAAGGCGCTGGCTTTGCAGATAATCTCTACATAATGGTTGGTGACTGGATGCGGGGTACAGAAGCAACTAAAGATGGAGAGGTGGTTAAACCAGGACGTATCACAATGGGTGGTCACCAGTTAGACATATTATCTTACTCTGGGCATACCAGTTCAGATATGGTGATATTAGATCAAACGACGGGGGTTATTTTTGCCGGAGACATTGTTTTTAATAAGCGCACCTTAACGACACCACACGCAGATATAAAGAAATGGTTGTCTACGATTACTGAACTAAACAAATTATCTTTTAAAGTGCTGGTTCCTGGCCATGGACCCATCAGTTTGGACAAAAAAGTATTTTCTGAAATGACTGCTTATTTAGCATGGTTAGAGAATACCATTAAGGGTGCTGTGAATAATGGACTGACAATGAATGAGGCGATGCAGCTGCCAATTCCAAAAAGATTTAGCTCGAATGCGCAATTACAGCAGGAGTATTCGAGATCAGTTGTACATTTGTATCCTTTTTATGAAAACAGATTTTTTAAACGGATAAATTAAGACGAGACTTCTAAGAGATGAAAGTATTACTAATATTATTTTTATATTTAACAGGCCCAATGGCAATGGCTATGACTAGTGCTCCTGCAACACAAAAAGGTGCGATCGATGAACCATATCGTGGCCTGCCCTATAACGTGGCGACGACGTTAATCCCTCCGAAAGGTGTTAAACGGATTTCAGTAGATGAGTTAAAGAGCCGTTTGATAGATAAACAAAAACTGGTTTTAATTGACGTTTATGGAGCAATATTTAGGGAAGAATCGTTGGATTTTGATGGTGCCTGGTTAGTCAGCACTCCACATAAAAGCTTGCCAGATAGCACCTGGTTACCGAATGTTGGTAAACAGGAATTAATAGAGGTGGTAGAAGATTACTATCGTTTTCACCTTAAAGAATTGACAGGTAATGACCTGAACATGCCGATCGTTATATTTTGTGTTGAAGACTGCTGGATGGGCTGGAATGCTGCTAAACGTGCTAGAGAATGGGGATACACAAATGTTATGTGGTTTCGTGAAGGGATTGATGCCTGGAAAGAGAAAGGTTGGCCGTTACACGATATTGAGCCGATTAATTTACCGGTTAATGATTAATTAGCTACGGTAAATAAAAAAGCGGCCTAAAGGCCGCTTTTTTATTGAGCTAAAATCTGCTGGACGTCGATTTCTGAAGCTCTCTAATTAGAACGAATCGCCTGGAATACGAACCCATCCTTCCATGAGTACGCGTGCACTGCGGCTCATAATGGCTTTGGAAACAGCCCATTCAGCATCTTTCTGTGTTGCTTCAGCGCCAACTTTAAGCGTCCCTGAAGGGTGTCCAAAACGAACTGACTGACGCTCGCCACCGCCAGCAGCTAAGTTAACTAAGGTGCCAGGAATGGCTGCCGCTGCAGCAATGGCGACGGCAGCTGTACCCATCATCGCGTGGTGTAACTTGCCCATGGATAGAGCGCGGACGAGTATATCGATATCATCAGTTGTTACTGTTTTACCGCTGGACGATACGTATTCGAATGGTTTGGCGACGAAGGCAACTTTGGGTGTGTGCTGGCGCTGTGCTGCCTCTTCAATATTGTCGATAAGCCCCATGCGAACTGCACCAAAAGCGCGGATTGTTTCGAACATGGCAAGTGCCTTATCATCGGCATTAATAGCGTCTTGCAATTCAGTGCCGGTATAACCAATATCTTCTGCGTTAACGAAAATTGTCGGAATGCCTGCGCTAATCATCGTGGCTTTAAAGGTGCCTACGCCAGGTACTTCAAGACTATCAACGACGTTGCCGGTAGGGAACATAGAATCACCATCAGCAGATGGGTCGATAAATTCTACTACAACTTCAGCCGCGGGGAATGTCACACCATCCAATTCAAAATCACCCGTTTCCTGAACTTTACCGTTGCTAATGGGGATTTTCGCAATAATACTTTTGTTGATGTTGGCTTGCCAAATACGTACGGTAGCGATGCCGTTTTCTGGAATTCGACTTGCTTCAACCAAACCGCTGCTGATAGCGAAAGAACCAACTGCTGCGGAAAGATTGCCACAGTTTCCACTCCAGTCGACAAAAGCTTTATCAATGGAAACTTGGCCAAAGAGGTAGTCTACGTCGTGGTCATTACTACTGCTTTTAGAAAGGATAACAGTTTTACTGGTGCTGGACGTTGCGCCACCCATACCATCGGTTTGTTTGCCATAGGGGTCGGGGCTACCAATGACGCGTAGTAATAAGGCGTCACGTGCCGCGCCCGGCTTTTGAGCTGACTCTGGCAAATCTTTAAGGTTAAAGAAAACGCCTTTACTGGTGCCGCCACGCATATAAGTGGCAGCTATTTTTATTTGTGGTACGTGGGTCATTTGGCGTCCTGTCTGTTGTTAGGCTGCTGTCGTAGACTCTAAGAAGTCTTGTGCGAAACGTTGTAAAACACCACCCGCTTCATAAACGGACACTTCGTCTGCCGTATCCAGTCTACAGGTAACGGGCACTTCAACGGTTTCACCGCTACGACGAGTAATGATGAGCGTTAATGTCGCAAGTGGTGTGATATCGCCAGTAACGCTAAACGTTTCAGTGCCATCAATAGCGTAGGTGTTACGATTTTCGCCGGTTTTGAATTCTAAAGGCAGAACGCCCATGCCAACAAGGTTGGTACGGTGAATGCGTTCAAAACCTTCGGCAACAATGGCTTCAACGCCAGCTAAACGAACGCCTTTAGCAGCCCAATCGCGTGAAGAGCCCTGACCGTAATCAGCGCCAGCAACGATAATGAGGGGTTGCTTGCGTTGCATATAAGTTTCAATCGCTTCCCACATGCGAGTAACGTTGCCTTCTGGTTCAACGCGGGCTAAGGAACCTTGTACGACCTCGCCATTCTCCTTCACCATTTCGTTTAATAACTTAGGGTTTGCGAAAGTCGCGCGTTGAGCCGTTAGGTGATCGCCACGGTGAGTGGCGTACGAGTTAAAATCTACTTCAGGCAAGCCCATTTTTGCCAGGTATTCGCCAGCAGCACTGGATGCCATAATGGCGTTTGAAGGAGACAAATGATCGGTGGTGATATTGTCACCCAATACGGCAAGAGGGCGCATATCTTTTAACGTACGCTCTCCGGCTAGTGCACCTTCCCAGTACGGTGGACGACGAATATACGTGGTTTGTGGGCGCCAATCGTATAACGGGCTGACTTTATCGCCGTTATCAACCGTCAGTTTGAACATGGGGTTATAGACTTCACGAAATTGTTCAGGTTTAACGCTTGCGCTTACAATTTCATCAATTTCTTCATCACTTGGCCAGATGTCTTTCAGCTTGATTGGCTTGCCGTTTTGGTTAGTGCCTAAAACACCGTTTTCAATATCAAAACGTATAGTGCCTGCGATAGCGTAGGCAACAACAAGCGGTGGAGAGGCAAGGAATGCTTGTTTGGCATAGGGGTGAATACGGCCGTCAAAGTTACGGTTGCCAGATAAAACAGCGGTGGTGTACAAGTCGCGATCAATCACTTCTTGCTGAATAACAGGGTCTAATGCACCGCTCATACCATTACACGTTGTACAGGCGAAACCAACGATACCAAAGCCAAGAGCTTCTAATTCAGACAGCAAGTTAGCGTCTTTGAGATATAGTTCTACCGTTTTAGAACCTGGTGCCAAGGAAGATTTAACCCAGGGTTTACGCGTTAAACCAAGCGCATTGGCATTGCGCGCAATCAAGCCTGCGGCAATCACATTTCGCGGGTTACTTGTATTGGTACAACTAGTAATCGCAGCGATGATAACAGCGCCGTCTGGCATTAAGCCTTCTTCATTTTCGACCACGCCAGAAATACCGCGTTCGGCCAACTCGCTTGTAGGTACGCGACGGTGAGGGTTAGATGGGCCAGCAATATTACGGCCTACAGAAGACAGGTCAAATTTAAGTACGCGTGGATACTCAGCATTTTTTAAGCTATCAGCCCAAAGCCCGGTTTCTTTTGCGTAGGTTTCAACCAATTTAACTTGCTCGTCTTCACGGCCGGTTAGTTTTAGGTAGGTAATCGTTTGTTCATCGATATAGAACATCGCGGCAGTCGCGCCAAATTCTGGCGTCATATTTGAGATGGTTGCACGGTCACCCAGCGTTAACGCAGCAACACCTTCGCCGTAAAATTCCAAATAAGATGAAACCACTTTTTCTTTACGTAAGAATTCAGTTAGTGCTAGAACGATATCGGTGGCAGTAATGCCGGGTTGGCGTTTTCCAGTTAGTTCAACACCGATGATGTCTGGCAGGCGCATATAAGAAGGGCGGCCTAGCATCACGTTTTCGGCTTCTAAGCCGCCGACGCCAATGGCGATAACCCCAAGAGCATCCACGTGCGGTGTGTGACTATCGGTTCCCACTAAGGTGTCTGGAAAAGCAACGCCATCTAGCGAGTGGACAACGGGAGACATTTTTTCCAAATTAATTTGGTGCATGATGCCATTACCCGGCTGGATAACGTCAACGTTTTTGAATGCTTTTTTAGTCCAGTTTATAAAGTGAAAACGGTCGTCATTTCGGCGGTCTTCAATGGCGCGGTTTTTTTCAAATGCGTCTTTTTCAAAACCAGCGTGTTCAACGGCCAAAGAGTGATCCACGATCAACTGCGTTGGTACAACGGGGTTAACTTGTGAAGGATCGCCGCCCATGTCAGCAATTGCGTCGCGTAGTCCTGCTAAATCGACTAAAGCCGTTTGACCAAGAATATCATGGCAAACAACGCGTGCTGGATACCAGGGGAAGTCTAAGTCTTGTTTGCGTTCAATGATTTGTTTAAGTGAACTAGTTAAAACACCAGGGTCGCAACGGCGTACTAGGTTTTCGGCGTACACGCGAGACGAGTAAGGTAGCGTGTCATAGGCACCGGGTTGAATTGCATCGACGGCGGCGCGGGTATCGAAATAGTCTAAATCAGTGCCGGGAAGAGATTTACGGTATTCAGTATTCATAGTTAACTCACTTAAATGTAGTAGTTAAAAAAGCCAGTCTTATACCCAAAGGGCATAAGTTTTATTGAACGGGAAGAAAAACCCTTCCCGTTAATTCAGCTTTAACTTCAAGACTGGCTGTGTGTCAGTGTTTACGCCAATAAGCTTAGTCACGGTCGGCAATATTGGTTACGGGACGGAACTCAGGACCAATATAATCAGCACTAGGTCGAATAATGCGGTTATTTGCGCGTTGTTCTATTACGTGGGCGGTCCAGCCGGTAACCCGTGACATAACGAAGATCGGCGTAAACAACTTAGTTGGAATGCCCATAAAGTGATAAGCAGAGGCGTGGAAAAAATCGGCATTGCAGAACAGTTTCTTTTCGCGCCACATGACTTCTTCACAGCGCACTGATACAGGGTAGAGCGTCGTATCGCCTACGTCGGCAGCCAACTTTTCGGACCATTTTTTGATGATAGCATTACGTGGGTCAGAGGTGGTGTAAACCGCGTGACCAAACCCCATGATTTTTTCTTTACGCGCTAACATGCTCATCATGTCTTCTTCTGCCTGATCTGCAGACGTCCAGTTTTCAATCATGGCCATTGCCGCTTCGTTCGCGCCACCGTGTAGTGGGCCGCGCAAAGTACCAATAGCGGCTGTTACGCACGAGTGAATATCCGATAGCGTTGAAGCGCAAACGCGACCTGCAAAGGTAGAAGCGTTAAATTCGTGTTCGGCGTAAAGGATTAGCGACACGTTCATTACTTGTTCGTGAAGCTCATTTGGTTTTTCATCGCGCAACATATGCAAAAAGTGAGCGCCGACAGATTCGTCATCGGTTTCTGTTTCAATGCGAACACCATCGTGCGAGAAACGGTACCAGTAACAAATGATGGATGGGAATACGGCGATCATACGATCGATTTTGTCGAGCTGTTCAGAGAAGTCTTTTTCCTCTTCCAGATTGCCTAACATAGAGCAACCCGTGCGGATGACGTCCATCGGATGAGCGTCTGCAGGAATGTTTTCCAGCACCGTTTTTAATGCCTCGGGCAAGCCGCGTAAGGTTTTAAGTTTTGCGATGTAGCCTTCTAGTTCGGCTTGGTTGGGTAATTTTCCGTAAGCCAATAAATACGCAACTTCTTCAAATTTAGCGTTATCAGCCAGATCAGACATATCGTAACCACGATAGGTTAAGCCTGAGCCAGATTTACCAACGGTACATAAGGCGGTTTCACCTGCAGATTGCCCTCGTAGGCCTGCGCCGCCAACTTTTTTTACTGTCATTAAGATTTCTCCTTGGAAAATAATGCGTCTAGTTTTTGTTCATATTCGTGATAGCCCAACACGTCATAAAGTTCCATACGCGTTTGCATGGTGTCTACTACGTTTACTTGTGTGCCTTCTTTGCGAATTGTTTCGTATACGTTCAGCGCGGCTTTACTCATCGCGCGGAAAGCAGACAATGGATACAGCACCATGCTGGCACCCGCTTCGCCCAACTCGGTTGTGGTGAAGTAAGGCGTTTGGCCAAATTCGGTAATATTCGCTAACACCGGAACGTCAACCGCTTTGGTGAAAGCTCGGTAGTCGTCTAGTTCGTAAACGGCCTCAGCAAAAATCATATCAGCGCCAGCTTCAACGTAGGCACAAGCACGGTCGATCGCTGCTTGTTGACCTTCGCTATTATAGGCGTCAGTACGCGCCATTATAACAAAGTCAGAATCCGTCTTGGCGTCGGCGGCTGCTTTTACGCGGTCGCACATTTCTTCTTTACTGACGAGTTCTTTGTTCGGGCGGTGTCCGCAACGCTTGGCGGCGACCTGATCTTCAATATGAACCGCGGCAACGCCAGCGCGTTCAAATTCTTTGATTGTTCGAGCGATGCTAAAAGCGCTGCCCCAGCCGGTATCGATATCGACTAACAAAGGCACGTCAGTAGCTGCGGTGATGCGGCTCGCGTCGGTTAATACGTCGTTGAGCGTAGTCACGCCCAGATCCGGTAGACCGAAAGAGGTGTTCGCTACGCCGCCGCCAGAAAGGTAGATGGCTCGGTAACCGGTTTTTTCGGCCAGTAAGGCGCTGTAGGCATTGATCGTGCCCATAATTTGTAGAGGATGTTCCTCTGCTAGTGCTTCGCGGAAACGTAGGCCAGCTGATTTTATTTTATTCATCTAGAGTAGAGCTCCTTAATATAGATGTGCATTTAAACGCTTTTCGGATAACCAAGCGCTGTCAGGTTTTCGGCAATTTCGCCTAGAGTAGTTGGGTCATCGATGGTCGCGGGGACTTTATGCTCAGTCCCATCGGCCATGCTTCGCATCGTGCCGCGGAGGATTTTACCGGAACGCGTTTTGGGCAGTCGTTTTGCTATGGTTGCCAGTTTAAAGGCGGCAACCGGGCCGATTTTTTCACGCATTAAGGCGACGAGTTCCTTAATGACCTCATTGGCGTTTCGATTAGCGCCTGATTGAAGAACGGCAAAGCCGATGGCGACTTGCCCTTTAAGCTCATCGGCAACGCCTATAACGGCGCACTCGGCAACGTCTGGGTGTGCGGCGATAACCTCTTCCATCGCGCCTGTAGAGAGCCGGTGCCCAGCGACGTTAATGACGTCATCGGTGCGGCCCATAACATAGATGTAACCATCTTCGTCTATATAACCGGCGTCGCCAGTTTCGTAATAACCCGGGAATGTTTTCAGGTAGGAGTTGAAAAAACGTTCGTCATTCTGCCAAAGCGTCGGGAAGGAGCCCGGAGGAAGTGGTAGTTTAATGGCAATAGCGCCCATTTCGCCGGTAGCGACTGGCTGGCCAGTTTCGTCCAGAAACTGTACGTCATAACCCGGTACGGGCTTGGTTGGAGAGCCCGCTTTAACTTGAAACTCTTCAAGCCCTAAACAGTTTGCGGCAATCGCCCAGCCGGTTTCTGTTTGCCACCAGTGATCCACCACGGGCATTTGTAATTTGTCTTGAGCCCAATATAAGGTGTCTGGGTCACAGCGTTCGCCAGCGAGAAATAATGCACGCATGCAGGAGGTATCATATTTTTTTATATAATCGCAGTCAGGATCTTCTTTTCTAATGGCTCGCAGCGCGGTTGGCGCGGTAAATAAAGAAACCACTTTATGCTCAGAGATAACGCGCCAAAAAGCCCCTGGATCGGGAGTTCCAACGGGTTTTCCTTCATAAATTAATGTGGTTGAACCGTTCATTAATGGCGCGTAACAAATATACGAATGCCCAACGACCCAGCCGATATCAGACGCTGCCCAGAAAACCTCGCCGGGTTGGATATTGTAAAGATATTTCATCGTCCACATCATGGCGACGGCGTGACCACCGTTATCGCGAACGACGCCTTTAGGTTGCCCCGTGGTGCCCGATGTATAGAGAATGTAAAGCGGGTCGGTGGCTTCAACGGACACGCAGTCCGCAGGCGTTGCGCTTGTTACAGCGCTCGCCCAATCAATGTCACGGCCTTGTTGCATAGCGGCTGTTTCTTGGGGGCGTTGCAAAATAACGCTGTTAGTGGGTTTGTGCTGAGACAGTTCAATCGCGCCGTCGAGTAAAGGCTTGTATTTGATAACACGGTTACCTTCAATGCCGCACGAGGCAGACAGAACCACTTTTGGTTTTGCATCATCGATGCGGGTGGCCAGTTCGGTAGCCGAAAAACCACCAAAAACCACCGAGTGAACCGCGCCAATTCGAGCGCAAGCGAGCATCGCCATCACGCCTTCAGGGATCATCGGCATATAGATCAATACGCGGTCGCCTTTACTAACGCCCAGGTCAGATAAAACACCGGCGAGCTTTGACACTTCATCAAGGAGCTGCTGGTAACTATAGGTTTTTTGCGAATCCGTAACGGGACTATCGTAAATTAAAGCGGCCTGGTCTGCGCGGCCATTTTTTACGTGACGATCTAATACGTTGTAACAGGTGTTTAATTTTGCGCCGGAAAACCAACGATAGTAAGGGGCCTTGGAACTATCTAATACGCAATCCCATGGCTGGTTCCAGTCAACAGCTTTGGCGGCTTCAGCCCAGAAGGCTCCCGGCTCATTTAGCGACTGAACGTATTTTTCTGAGTATTGCCCCACTGTCATTCTCCTGGACGAATCCTAACGGTATTTTCATAAGAGATTTACTTCTTAAATAGCCGGACAATATACTACTTTAAGCTGTTTTTTTCAAGCCAGACACCTAGACCCTGAGTGATCAGCTCTATGTCTAAAGCCAGAACTTCCATGATCTTGGACCTATCTAGCTGGCAGCCTGTGGCGACTACTTCATCGATTAAATAACGACTAAGCTGAGTTGCTAGCGCTGCACTATTACTGGACTGTTGAGCCATTTGTGCAAACAGCTTAATTCTTTCGCGTAATGTGGCGGCCAAAGGTTCGAGGTCTTCGACACTACTGTAATGAGTCAGGTAGGCTCGGTCACAGCCCGTTGCCATTAATTTGTCGATGGAAGCTAGCCAGTCGTCGGGGTCGAAATCCACGGGCGATGAGGGAGGGAAAATAAAAGGCCGCCCGTTTACAGTCAGCTCGGGGTAAGCGACGCCAAAGGTGTCGCCGGTAAACATGCCTTTGCTGGATTTGTCGATGATGCAGAAATGGTGTTTAGCGTGGCCGGGGGTGTCAATGAACTCAAGTTTTCTGCCCCGAAAGTTGATGCTAAAGCCATCGTCGGCTTGAGTGACGCGGTCTTCGTAAATAGGAATTAAGTCGCCGTAGTGCTTTTTAAACTCAGTTGCGCCATAGACGGCAGACGCCCCGGCCTGTAGCCGGCTGGGGTCTATCATATGCCTTGCGCCACGAGGGTGGATAATGAGTTGCGCGTTGGGAAGCTGCTGCATAAGACTACCGGCACCTCCAGCGTGGTCGAGGTGCACGTGGGTGGGAATGACGTAATCTACATTTTCCAGCGGGATGTTTTTCTTCTCAAGCAGTTCGAGTAACAATGGGACGGTATAGTTTGTTCCAACGTCAATAAACGCAGCGTGGTTACTTTGTTCGATTAAATAACAGCTGGCTAAACCGGCGCGTACGTATTGAGAGTCGATGCAGCTAATGCCGTTACCAAGGTCGCTATAGATGAGTTTGCTCATATCTTAAAGGTCTTGAGTGAAAAGGTCTTTATGTTAAACTCGACCAGCAGTATTTCACATTAAAATTTCAGTTAATATTTGATAAAAAATAAAAACGGGGAGTTTCGAGCGTAAAATTTGAAGAAGTACTGAAGGGTTTTACACGCGGCCTCGCCATCCTAAGTACTTATTAGGCTTAGCCGGTAAGTTGCGATAATAAATGAACGATTCGGAGTGATAAGGAAATGCTAAACAAAAAAACAATTTGGGCCTGTATTTTAGTGGCGTTGGCTGTTACTGCCTGCGGTGACAAAGAGGAGCCCCGGGTAATTGCAGTAGATAAGGTGCAAACACAAGAAGCTGTTAGCAAGGGCGTGACGGATGACGATATTCTTAACGATGCCGTCAATACGCAAAACGTCGTGTCTTACGGTATTGGTACAAAAGCTCAGCGCTATAGCCCGTTGGATAAGATAAATGCAGCGACGGTGAAAGATTTAGTGCCGGCGTGGTCATTTTCTTTTGGTGGAGAAAAGCAACGAGGCCAAGAAGCACAGCCCGTTATTTATAACGGTCGAATTTTTGTTACAGCGTCATACTCGCGGTTATTTGCGGTGGATGCAAGAACGGGCCAGGAGATATGGGAATACAATCACCGGCTTCCGGACGGTATTCTTCCTTGTTGTGATGTTGTTAACCGTGGTGCAGCGCTGTATGGCGATTTGGTTATTTTTGGCACACTGGATGCGAAGATCGTCGCCCTAAGTCAGGAAACTGGTAAAGTCGTTTGGAAGGCAAAAGTCGACGACTATAAGGCTGGTTATTCTATGACGGCGGCGCCCCTTATCGTAAAAGGTAACGTGGTAACGGGTGTGTCAGGTGGTGAGTTTGGCGTAACCGGGCGCGTAGAGGCCCGTGATGCTCTGACCGGTGAAATGCGGTGGATTCGTCCCGTAGTTGAAGGCAATATGGGTTACATCTGGGAAGACGGCGTAAAACAGGAAAATGGTATTTCGGGTGTTCGAAATGCAAGCTGGCCCGGAGATATGTGGAAAAATGGCGGCTCTGCTACCTGGTTGGGTGGAACATATGACGCTGAAGTTGACCTTATCTTTTTTGGAACGGGTAACCCGGCTCCCTGGAATGCCCATATGCGTCCTGGTGATAACCTGTTTTCATCTTCAACGGTTGCGATCAATCCAGATACCGGCAAATTAGTTTGGCATTATCAATCCACACCGAATGAGGCGTGGGATTTTGATGGCGTGAATGAATTCGTCTCTTTTGATCTAAAGAAAGATGGTGAAGTGATTAAAGCAGGAGCTAAAGCAGACAGGAATGGCTTTTTCTACGTTATTAACCGAGTTAACGGTAAATTAATTTCAGCGAATCCATTTGTTACACGTCAGACTTGGGCAACGGGTGTGGACCTTAAAACAGGACGTCCCATTGAAACAGCTGGTGCACGCCCGGGCGATCCTGCTAAGGCAGACGGCAAAAAAGGTACGTCTGCTTTTGCAGTACCGTCGTTCTTAGGTGGTAAAAACTGGATGCCAATGGCGTACAACCCCGAAACGGATTTGTTTTATGTGCCATCGAATGAATGGGGAATGGACATTTGGAACGAGCCCGCTACGTATAAAAAAGGTGCCGCGTACATGGGTGCTGGGTTCACTATTAAGCCATTGTACGAAGACTATATCGGCGCCCTCAGAGCCATTGACCCTAAAACGGGTAAATGGATTTGGGAGTACAAAAATAACGCACCGCTATGGGGTGGTGTACTGACTACTGGTGGTAACCTGGTATTCTTTGGAACGCCAGAGGGTTATCTTAATGCCTTGGACGCAAAAACCGGTGAATTGCTCTGGAGATTCCAAACCGGTTCAGGCATCGTGGGTATACCCGTGACCTGGGAAATGGATGGAGAGCAGTACATCGTGGTACCGAGTGGCTGGGGTGGTGCCGTTCCACTTTGGGGTGGTGACGTTGCAAAACGTATCAACACCCTTAATCAGGGCGGCTCTTTATGGGTGTTTAAATTACACAAAAGTTAAACACTTAGCGTTAAATATAAGAAAGGCCGGGTTCCCGGCCTTTTTTTTGTTTTAAAATAGGAGGGTAAAAATTTGTTATTATCCTGTTTAAATATTCAAGTAAAAATTCTGGAGAAAGTATGGCTACGTATAAAGCCCCCGTTCGTGATATAGGCTTCGTGTTAAACGAAATAATTAATATCGATTCATTAACAGAAATAGAAAAATTTGCCGAGGCTACGCCGGATATCGTCAATGGAGTATTAGATGAAGCTGCGAAGCAAATCGATAGCACCATTGGCGTGCTGAATGAATCGGCTGACGCAGAAGGTGCGCACTTAAATAATGGTGAAGTGACGACGCCGACTGGGTTTAAAGAGGCGTATAAAGCCTATGCGGAAAGTGGTTGGACGGGTTTAGATAAAGATATTAAGTACGACGGACAAGGCCTGCCTTACGCCCTGGCCACCGCGGTGACCGATATGCTTTCGGGTGCAAATGCGGCGTTTTCTCTGTACCCAGGCCTCAGCAATGGAGCTTATGAAGCGTTAAAAGCACATGGCACGCAAGAGCAAAAAGACACCTATATGAGTCACTTGAGTTTGGGCGACTGGAGTGGAACGATGTGCTTGACAGAATCAGGAGCTGGCAGTGACCTGGGTCAAGTTAGAACTAAGGCCTCGCCTCAGGAAGATGGTAGCTATTTAATAGAAGGGAATAAAATATTCATTACGGCGGGTGAGCACGACTTAACAGACAATATCATTCATTTGGTGTTGGCTAGAATGCCGGATGCGCCAGCAGGAATTCGTGGTATTAGCATGTTTGTCGTGCCTAAGTATTTGATCAATGACGATGGTTCGCTCGGTGAGCGTAACCCTGTCGAGTGCGCCAGCATAGAAGAAAAAATGGGTATTCACGGATCGTGTACCTGCGTGTTGAATTTCAATGATGCGAAGGGTTATCTCGTGGGTGAACTCAATAAAGGCATTCAAAATATGTTCGTTATGATGAATGCCGCACGTTTAATGGTCGGTCTTCAGGGGCTTGGCGTAGCTGAGCGTGCGACGCAGAATGCGATCAACTACGCGAAAGAACGTAAACAGGGTCGTCCATTAACGCGTAAAGCAGAATCTTCGTTTGATAGCGATACGATTATCGTACACCCGGATGTTCGCCGGATGTTAATGACCATGAAGGCGCTGACAGAAGGTTGTCGAATGATGGCCTATGATACGGCAAAACACGTGGATCTATCCGAAAACCACCCAAATGAAACGCTGCGCGCACAGTCTAAAGAGCGCGTCGACCTGATGACACCCATTTGTAAAGCGTTCATTACCGATGCTGGTGTGGAAGTGACCGGCTTAGGCGTGCAAGTGTATGGTGGACACGGTTATATTCGTGAAAATGGGATGGAACAGAATTTACGCGACAGCAAAATATTTTGCATTTATGAAGGCACCAATGGCATTCAAGCGATGGATTTGATTGGACGAAAATTATCAATGGCCGCGGGTAAGTTACCGAAAGACTTTTTTGCCGATGTCAGCGCTGAGCTGAAATCTGCTAGCGTCGAGGTGGATTTTATTGCTAAACCATTAGCTGAGGCATTGACGGTGCTAGAAACAACGACGAGCTGGTTGCTTGAGTCTAAAGCAAATAACCCCAATGACGCCGCCGCCGCCGCGGTTGATTACTTGCAGCTATTTGGTTTGGTCACGTTGGGTTATTATTGGTTACGTGCGAGCAAGGTAGCCACGGCTCAGGCCGGAGCGTTTTATCAAGGTAAGCTAGCTACCGCCAAATTCTTTGCGACTAAGTTATTACCGCGCGTTCACGGTTTGGCTCCAGCGATTATGGCTGGTGGGGATACAGTTATGGATCCGAGTGAAGACTTGATATTATAAGTCGTTAGGTTTTAACGCCTGGCACTTGAACTTGAAACCCACGTTAGCGTGGGTTTTCTATGTGTTTAGATGCTCCAAGTCGTGGTAATATTTTAAAAAATAACTAAATTAAAGGCCATGCAATATGAATCTCTTTGACCTATCGTTAGATAAAAACTTGGCAAATTACACGGCGCTTTCACCGCTTAGCTTTTTAAAAAGGGCGGCAGACGTATACCCGGATAAACTCGCTTGTGTTCATGGAGAACAGAGAATAACCTGGGCAGAAACCTACCAGCGTTGCGTAAAATTAGCCTCCGCATTATCCAGACGGGGCATTGGGAAAGGCGATGCGGTTTCTGCGATGCTGCCAAATATTCCCGCGATGTTCGAGCTGCATTTTGCCGTACCTATGTTAGGTGCCGTGCTGCACTCGATTAACACTCGGTTGGACCCCGTTTCTGTGGCTTTTCAACTGGAGCATGCCGAAAGCAAACTGGTTTTTATTGATAGCGAATTTTCCACGACGATGGCGGCGGCATTCAAAGAAATGCAGGCGTCTCCTTTTATTGTGGACGTTGAGGACGCAAGTTTCGGTGCTAATGCCCCGATCGGTAGCGTGGAATATGAACGATTGATTGAGGAAGGTGACGATAACTTTGCATGGCGTTTACCTGAAGATGAGTGGCAGTCGATCACATTGAACTATACGTCGGGAACTACCGGCAACCCAAAAGGGGTGGTGTATCATCATCGGGGTGCCTATTTAAATGCGCTTAGTAATCTGCTGACCTGGGACGTGGGTAATCACCCGACCTATCTATGGACGCTACCCATGTTTCATTGTAATGGCTGGTGCTTTCCCTGGAGTGTCGCCGCGTCGGCTGGAACCAATGTCTGCTTGCGCAGCGTGCTACCTAAGACCATATTTAAGTTACTAAAGTCAGAAAAAGTAAACCATTTCTGTGGTGCTCCGACTGTTTTAACGATGCTAATCAATACCCCTGAAAAATACAAAGAGGGCCTTGAGCGCGGTGTAAAAGTGATGACGGCTGGAGCGGCGCCACCTGCGACGGTCATTCAAAACATGGAATCGATGGGCTTTAAGGTAAGGCACGTGTATGGCTTAACCGAAACCTACGGCCCCTGCACGGTTTGTGCCTGGCAAGACGAGTGGGACGATCTGCCGCTGGACGAGCGCGGAGCTTTGGCAGCGCGGCAAGGGGTTAGGAGCACCATGCTGGAAGAGTTAATGGTCGCCGATCCGGACACGCTAGAGCCGATGGCTAAGGATGGCATAAGTATAGGTGAGGTATTTATGCGTGGAAATATTGTGATGAAGGGTTACCTGAAAAATCCAACCGCGACGGAGGAAGCGTTTAAGGGGGGGTGGTTCCATTCCGGTGACTTAGCTGTTTGGCATGAAGATGGTTACATAGAGATAAAAGATCGTTCGAAAGATATTATTATTTCTGGCGGAGAAAACATTTCCACACTTGAAGTGGAGTCTGTTTTATATCGTTATCCAGCAGTATTGGAAGCGGCTGTTGTCGCCAAGAAGGATGAAACATGGGGTGAAAAACCGTGCGCCTTTGTCACGTTGAAAGAGGGCTTTCATGCGTCAGAAAAAGAAATTATTTCTTTTTGCAGAGAGAACCTGGCGCATTACAAAGTGCCCAAATTAGTTGTTTTTGGTGCGTTACCGAAAACGTCAACGGGTAAAATTCAAAAGTTCGTTCTTAGAGACAGGGCTAACGAAATTTAGTGAATATATCTCGGCAGATTAATATTTAGCGGTTGACGGCTTTATTTAGAAGGCTTTTCTATCCTTATATTCATTAATCGTTCAGGTTTGTTCGTATAAACTCCTTTCGCTAAAAGTTAGGATAAATTTTTACAAAATTAATGGCTGAAATATTAGCATTTAAAAAGAAGAAACTGTCTGAAAAGCATAAAGGTGACACCCTATGTAGAAATGGGCATCACAATTGGTTGATAGATAAACAACAAGTTTTTGACGTCAAACAAGGTCGATTGGTGACGGTGAGTCAATGTAAACGCTGCGGTACAAGCAAACACAAGCTAAAATAAGCGTGGTTTTGTAGTTTAATATATTGACCTTTGTTGTTTTAGGGGTAAGATTTACAGGTACGGATTTATAATCAATAATTTAAAATGGAGCAATTAATGGAAATAATTAAAAAGATGGCGACTATTGCTGCAGTAGCCCTGTTAGTTACGGGTTGTGCAAGTGTAGAAACCGATGATTGGAAAAACTGTGCCATCGCAGGAGCAGCGATGGGTGGTGTGGTAGGCGTCTTCGAAGACGGAGATAAAGATGCACGTGATACAGCAGTAGGCGCGTTGGGCGGAGCGATTATAGGTGGAACAATTTGCGCTTTAATGGCGGATGAAAAAGTTGTTAAACCGACTCCAGAAGCAGATAGCGATGGAGATGGTGTTGTAGACAGTCTTGATCAATGTCCAAATACTGCATCAGGTGTTGCGGTAAACGCTAAAGGTTGTCCTTTAGATAGTGATGGCGATGGTGTTCCTGACTACAAAGACGAGTGCCCTAACTCTGCACCAGGTGCGAAAGTTAATGAGCTAGGTTGTGTGAAGCCGCTAGTTCTTAAAGGCGTTAATTTCCATTTTGATTCAGCTGTACTGACAGAAGAAGCAAAAGCGATTTTGATTCCGGTTGCCGCTAACCACAAACTGCACCATGCTGACGTTAACTTGCTTATCGGTGGGCATACAGATTCGCAAGGACCTGCTGCGTACAATTTAGGCTTATCTCAACGACGTGCCGAAGCAGTGCGTGCGTTTATGGTGGCTCAAGGTTGTGACGCGAGTAAATTGACAGCTATTGGTTATGGTGAAGTAAAATCGATTGCAGATAATGCGACTAAAGCAGGGCGAGCTGAAAACCGTCGCGTGGAATTAAGCGTTAAATAGTTTGGTTTTTAAGTTGAAAAACGGGGCTTCGGCCCCGTTTTTTTTGTGCATTAAAAATTTGAGTTCAACAGTACCTACTAAACTAATAGCTTTATTTTTATGACAAATTTTATTAAGTATTAAGCATGCTGCAAAAAACGCTTGTAATTACCTTTAGTGCTTTTATTGACGTTTAAAGCGTTTAGGATAAAATTATTAGATAGGGAACGAATTTAACTAATGATTAAAATGGAGAGGCGAATGAGCATGTATAAAAAAATCACAGCGATAATGGTAGCGTCTATATTGTCTGCAGGCTGTGCTACGGTTGAAACTGAAAGCTGGCAAAACTGTGCTATCGCGGGTGCTTTACTAGGCGGCGCAGCAGGTGCATTTGTTGAAGCGTCGACTGAGGTAGGGATTGGCGCTGTAGTAGGTGGAACCACGGGCGGCTTGATTTGTGGTAATGCGGCTCAAGAAGAAACGGCACCACCGGCTCCCGACACCGATGGTGATGGCGTGGTAGATACTCACGACGAATGTCCAAACACCCCAACAGGTGCGGCTGTTGATAGTAAAGGCTGCACATTAGATAGCGATGGTGATGGCGTTGCCGATTATAAAGATCAGTGTCCAAATTCCGCACCTGCTGCAAAAGTAAATGAATTGGGTTGTGTGGAGGCGTTAGTTCTTGAAGGGGTGAACTTTTACACCGCTTCAGCTGAGCTAACAGAATCTGCAAAAGCTATTTTGCTACCAATTGCAATGATTCACCATAAGCACCACGCAGATGTGAATTTAGTCATTAATGGGCATACTGATTCACGTGGCTCAGATGCGTATAACCAGGGTTTGTCTGAACGGCGTGCCGCATCAGTCCGTACCTTTATGATTGCTCATGGCTGTGATGCTAATAAGTTAACGTCAGTCGGGTACGGTGAAAGCAAGCCGATTGCTGATAACGGAACTAAAGAAGGTCGAGCTAAAAATCGTCGTGTAGAGTTAAGTGTTAAAAACTAGTCTCGTTGATTAATGGCATTAAACAAACGGGGCTTAGGCCCCGTTTTTTGTGAAAAATTATGTCGTTATAAAGCGTGCCTGGAATTGCTTGGAACACCTAACGGAAAACGAAGATGCTGTAAGCCAAGGAAAACCATGTTTTTATAGGTTAAATACGGCCAAAAGAAAAATTAAATGTTTATTTTTTTGAAATTTTCCATTTTTGTGCGCTACCGTTTGTGGCTTCGCTAAAAAAAGATAGCCCATCGGGTGAGAAGGCAAGAGCGATAATGACGGCGGTTTCATGCAGCCAAAAATTACGCTGTTGTGGCAGCCAGGTATTTAACAACTCGCCCGTTTTAACGTCCCATAAGTCAATACGTTGATTAGGCCTGCCCGTCAGTAACGATTCGGAGTCTGGCGAAAATACACCCGCCGAAACGGTCATGTACCTCATTGGAAGTTGGCTAAGCAATGCGCCAGTTTGTGTGTCCCATAGACGCGTCTTACGTAATGAGGCGTTCGTCATGGCGTAGCGTCCGTTATCGGATAAGGCGACCTTAAATACCTTAAAACTATGGCTCCATTGTTGGGCTAATTGGCCTGTTTTCAAATTCCATAATTTAGCTTGATGGTCATTTCCACCGGTAAGGGCGTATTCGTCGTTGCCCGATAGAGCTACGGTATTAATGATGCCGTCGTGCTCAAAGGTGTAAATGACCTTGCCGAAATATAAGTCAAAGTAATAGGCTTCGTTGCTCTCCATGCTGATAAGGGCGCGCTTGCCATCGGCTGAAATGGCGATGTCAGTAATGGTTGGGAAATCCCAGTAACCGATGATCTTCCCGCTCACGGTTTCCCAAAGTGCCAAAGAGTTTTTCTCAGCTGTTATGGCGAATTTATTATTTGCTGAAATGGCTGAGGCTATGATGCCGTCATTACTTTCGGTGTGCTGCCATTGGTGAAGAGGTGTGTTGGAGGATGTCTCAATCAGGTGCGCTGGGCCACCTGTGGCAGCCACTAATGCGTATTGGCCATCTTTAGAATAGGTGGCGGTAAAAAGCGATTTTTCACTATGAGTCCACGTTTGTTCGGCAACGCTTTCGTATTGACAGGCAGAGAGTAGAATAAAAAAATAAATTAAGGTAAGAAGTTGGGTGAGTTTCTTCATTCTTTAATGGTAGTTTATTTTTTTTAAAAAACGTCTAAATTTAAGCTTTAACTTGTCTATTAATGGGTATGGTTTAGTCATTATGCTGTTGTCGACAGGGGGGTCTAGTTTTTCGCCGCGTAAAAACTCAGACAACACGGCATTAAAGGCGGATGGGTTCTCTAACTGAGGAGAGTGACCAATACCCTTAAACGTATAAAAGCGACAATTTTTTATTTCTTGTTGCATCTTAATTAGAGGTTGCAACGGAATAACGGGGTCTAAATCGCCGTACATAATTAAAACAGGAAAATCGAAGTGCTGGAGTAAGGCGCTACCATTCCATGTGCGAAGCGTGGCTATAAAACCATCAAAGGCTTTAATATCCATTTTAATCGCATCATCAACGAGCATCTTAAGATAGGCTTCATTATCCCTAAGCCCTGGCATAGATTTTTTAAACAGAGCCGCCAGGGTTTTTCTTTTCAGTCCGACGTTGTCCAGAAAACCAAAAATATTTTTGGAGGATAAAAATGGATTGGATAAAGTAGACTTATGTAGTGCTTTTAAGCCGCTTGCTGGGGCAGGTGCGACTAGCGTTAAGGTGAGGATACGGCCTGCTGAGTTTGCAGCGAGTTCTTGTGCTACAGCCCCGCCCAAGGAGTGCCCTACTAAATGAAATTTTTCCAGTTTTAACTGGTCAGCAAAAAGTAAAATGTCCTGGCTGAGCGTTTTTATATCATAACTGCTATCGCTTACATCGCTGTCGCCACAACCTCTAAAGTCAGGTGCATAAGCGTTATAGCCGCTGGGTAAGTGTTGTAAAAATGGCTGCCAATAATGCCAGCTGCCAAAGTTACCGTGTAGCAAAATAATCGGGGTGTCGCCGTTGGCCTGATGCTCATAATGCATATTCAGCTGACCAATTTTTATAAAGGACATAGTTGTTATTGTAACCAGTTAAGTTTGTTGTGAAGCGTGACGACAGAACCAATTATTATCAAGGTGGGTGGTTTTGGTTTAATGATATCAATTTTATCCGCAATATTTGTTAGGTCTGAAATAATGACCATGTGTTCAGCTGTCGTGCCTTTTTGAATCAGGGCGACCGGTGTGTCGGCGGCTAAGCCTCGGGCGATAAGTTTTTCGCTTATCTGGCGTAAGCCAATCAGGCCCATGTAAATAACAATGGTTTGATTGGGCTTTGCCAACTGATCCCAGTCTAAATTGACGGTGTTATCTTTTAGATGCCCAGTGACAAACATGCACGATTGCGCATGATCCCTATGGGTTAACGGAATGCCTGAGTAACTGGCACAGCCTGAGGCAGCGGTTATTCCAGGAACCACTTCAAAGGCAATATTTTCATCAACCAGTGTTTCTATTTCTTCTCCGCCACGACCAAACATAAACGGATCACCCCCTTTAAGCCTGACGACACGCTTTCCTTGCTTTGCTAACTTAATGAGCAAGGCGTTAATGCTCTCCTGAGGAACACTATGATCACTACGTTTTTTACCTACATAAATTCGTTCGGCATCTCTACGAGCCAGGTTAAGTACAGCCGGTGACACCAGCCTGTCATAAACGATGATATCTGCTAGCTGGAGAATTCGTAAAGCCTTCAGAGTCAGTAGCTCGGGGTCACCAGGCCCGCCGCCAACCAAGTAAACCTTGCCTGATGCGGGCGTGTCACCAGTTTGATTCAGTCTTTCTTGCAGCGCGACTTCAGCTTTTTTATCTTGCCCTTGATAACACAGGTCGGCGACCTGACCTTCAAATATACTTTCCCAGAAAATTCGGCGTTGCTCAGCGTTTACAAAGTGGTCTTTAACCGCCTGGCGGAACTTAGCCGCTAACCCCGCCAGGTTACCCAGGTTGTGAGGGAGTAGCGTTTCGAGTTTTGCGCGAAGCATACGTGAAAGAACGGGAGCTACCCCAGCGCTGGAAACGGCGATAGTGATCGGAGAACGGTCGATAATCGCAGGGAAAATAAAACTACACAGTTCCGGTTGGTCTACAATGTTAACCGGAATATTATTTTGCTGAGCATCTTTAGACACCTGAGCGTTAATTTTTGGCTCATTAGTGGCGCAGATAACCAGGGCGTAGGATATGGTGTCCCCCGGTTTATAGGATCGCTCGATATAGTCGATTTTGTTCTCGTAGGCGAGCTGAGAAAGTTCTTCATCTAACTCAGGGGCAATAACGGTGACCTTTGCGTTGGCCTCCATCAGAAGTCGAGCTTTGCGCGTGGCAACCGATCCGCCGCCGATGATAAGGCATTTTTTTTCTGTTAAACGGTGAAACAGTGGTAAGTAATCCATGGTTTATTTTAACTCTGAATGTCTAAAGCAGCTGGTAAGGTGGTCATTGACCATGCCGGTGGCTTGCATGAGTGCATAGCATATTGTAGGGCCAACAAAGCTAAAACCTCTTTTTTTAAGGTCGCGGCTGAGCGCGGCCGAAGTAGGTGTTTCGCCAGGTATTTGTGCTGGATTTTGCCAATGATTAATAACGGGGTGGTGATCTACAAAGGCCCATAAATAGTTAGCAAACGTTTCGAATTCTTGCTGTGTTGCTAAAAAAGCCTGAGCGTTTTTCACGCTGGCGTTAATTTTTAATTTATTTCTAATCAGTTGCGGGTTGCTAAGAAGTTGACTGATTTTTTGTGTTCCGTAACTCGCGACTAAGACGGGGTCGAAGCGATCGTAAGCTTCGCGATAAGCCTCACGCCTTTGTAAAACTGTCGACCAGCTGAGCCCTGCTTGCACACCCTCAAGAATAAGAAACTCAAATAGTTTGCGATCGTCTTTTAATGGAACACCCCATTCTTCATCGTGGTAAATGATATCAAGAGGTTTTTTTGCCCATGAGCAGCGATTAATGTGCGTCATAGCTTAGCGTAAACTAATGATGCGCCAGGAGTTTTCGTCAGCATGCTGTTTGAGTTTTTCATCTGGGTCTACTGCAATTGGGTGGCTTACTTTTTCTAGCAAAGGTATGTCATTGTGTGAGTCGCTATAAAATGTACTGTCTGTCAGGTCGGCGTTGTTACTATCCAGCCATTGGTTTAATCGCGTAACTTTACCCTGCTGATAGCAAGGTTCGTTTACATAACGCCCGGTATAGCGGCCGTCAATTAGTTCAGGTTCTGTCGCTAACATATTAGGAATACCAAATAGTTTAACGATGGGCTCAGTCACAAATTGATTGGTGGCGGTGATGACAATGAGGGTGTCGCCCATGTCGGCGTGCTTTTTGACTAAGGCTTGTGCTGCAGGAAGAACGAGAGGGCGTATTTTCTCATTGATAAACTGCTCGCGCCATTGATGTAGCTTTTCCAGCGGGTGTTCGGCTAAAAATGATAGTGCGAAAGTTAGGTACTGATCAATGTCTAAGTTTCCCTGGCAATAGTCACGGTAGAACTGAGTGTTCACTCTGTCGTAATGTTCGCTATCGACGAGTTTTTTTTCTACTAAAAACTGCCCCCAAAGGTGGTCGCTATCATCACTAATTAAGGTGTTATCTAAATCAAAAATCGCTAAACTCATATGTCTGTACGTCGGTATTAAGTTGAAGTAAGTAGAAGGTGCCGTTGAGCAGGGCCCACTTCAATGAAACTTACGGTCTCTGGCCATGAATGACAAGTCTGACATAGATCTAAATGATTCCCAATCATTTTGTAATGTAAGCTCGCGCTGATTTAAAACGTGGCTATAATGATCTGCAATAAATTTTAGTTTAATGAATTGATTATGATTGATGACGATGGGTATCGGCGTAATGTTGGCATCATTTTATGCAACCAACACAATAAGCTATTTTGGGCGAGGCGCGCAAACCAGTCGGGTTGGCAATTCCCTCAGGGCGGTATGGATGAAGGTGAAACACCTGAGCAGACGATGTACCGCGAGCTGTACGAAGAGATTGGTTTAGACTCCGATTCGGTAGAGGTGATTGGCCGAACGGGAGAGTGGGTTTATTATGATTTGCCCAGACGATTTGTTCGAAAGGATAGCTTTCCTCTCTGTAAAGGACAAAAACAAATTTGGTTTATGCTGCGATTCGTCGGAGATGAGGCGCATATCTCATTTGATAAAACGGAAACGCCCGAATTTGATCGCTGGCGTTGGGCCGATTATTGGGAGCCAGCGTTTGACGTAGTGCACTTTAAGAGGAACGTTTACCTGAGTGCGCTAACTGAAATGTGGTCCTGTTTATTTCCTGGTATTGCGCCTGATCTACATAAAAAATAAGCGGATCGATTTAGTAGCCGCTTGAGTTTGTATCGAGGTCGGCGGGCATTTCGTCTAACCTGATAATATCAGTTTGTATCTCTCCATTGGACTGTAATTTTAGCCATCGGTAACCGGGGGCAGCATTATCAATCGCGAAGTCCTTGCTTAACGGTTTAAATTGAAAACAGGTGGATGGGGAGCCATAAATGCTAGCTTGGGCAATTTTACTTTCGTAGGCTTGATGAATATGGCCGTGAATAATGCTGCGAATATTAGAATGTTTGGTAATGAGTTTAAGCAGCGACTCTGGGTTGACAACTTTCATGCTGTCTATCCACTCGCTACCGACGGGTTTTAATTGATGATGTAAGCAAATTAGAATTTTCTTATTGGGGTGTGAGTTAATTTCATTTGCAAGCCGCTCTATTTCCCTTTCATCTAAGGTTCCGCCTTCTTCGTTCGGTGTTTCTGAGTTAAGAAATGCAAACAACCATTCCCCATAATGCAAAAACGGTTGATACGAAACAAACGGTTGATTGAACATCGTGGTTAGTTTATCGGGCGTGTCATGGTTGCCAGGAAGTACAAAGCAGGGTATTGCTAATGGTGCTAAGTGTTCAATTAGGCGGTGGTAAGATGCCTCAGAACTATCCTGGCTTAAGTCACCAGTGAGGAAGATTAAGTCAGGTGGCCAGCTTTTCTCTTGAGCGAGATTTAAGATGGATAAAAAACTTGCCTCGGTATTAATGCCCACCAGCCGTTGATTAGTAGTGGCAAACAAATGCAGATCAGATATTTGTAGTACCTTAATCTCCGAGTCGTTAAATTGATCAGCTGAGAAAACGTTCATAATGTAATTTAAAGTGTCTTTTAGCTTTAAGGCTTTATAGCCAGTAGTTAAAGTATAGACGTAGAATCTTAAATTGGTTCGAAATAAGGTACTGAATTAGAATAGATTTTTGATGAGAATACTGGAACGTCGCGCGTAGTTGTAATGCGTGCGCTTTTCGTCAGGCAGTTCATCGATCGATGCGAGCTTAAATCCCCTTTCTACGAACCAGTGGCTGCTTTGTGTGGTAAGTACAAAGAGTTTAGTCAGGCCCTTTGCAATCGCTTTAGTCTCTATCATTTTCAATAAATAATCGCCGCGTTCGCCAGTGCGGTAACTAGGATGAACGGCAACGCAGGCCAACTCTCCCATTGATGCCTGTGGGTACTCGTATAGGGCTGCGCAGGTAGTGATTAACCCTTCTTGCGCGATAATATGAAACTTACTGATATCTTTTTCTATCGTCTCAGGAGAGCGGTAAGTGAGTAGGCCACGTTCTTCTAATGGACGGATCAGTTCGATGATGCCGTATATGTCATCGATAGTTGCCTGGCGAGCGTCTTCAAATGGTTTGACGCTGATCAGCGTGCCGGCTCCTTGGCGGGTAAATAGTTCCAGTTGTATGCCGCCATTAATTTTACGGTTAATTAAATGAATTCGTTTTACGCCTAATTTGCTAGCGCGAATAGCTTCCTGTAAATGGAGGTAGGCGTCGTCCTGATGATCATCAGAGGACTCTAAAATAGCTTCAGCTTGCTCTGTCGTTAGCTGGCGGATAAGTTGATTTTTATCGGTTAAAAGCTCGGTACGTTCGGTCATTAAAATTAATTTATCGGCTTTTATAGCGGTGGCTATAGCGGTGGCTACTTCTTCGCTACGCAAGTTAAATACCTCGCCGCTTGGTGAATAACCCAACGGAGAAACGAGAATAATGTGCCCCGAAGCTAATTTTTCTGCAATAAAGTTGCTATTAACGCGGCGAACTTCCCCGGTAAACTGGTAGTCAACGCCATCGATTATGCCGATGGGTTTGGCGGTGATAATGTTGCCGGAAGCGACGCTTATACCCGCGCCAGCCATCGGTGTGTTAGCCAGGCTGCTTGACAGTTGAGCTTCAATATTAGTGCGCACTGTTCCAACTGCCTCTTTTGCTAGTTCAAGCGTTTCTTTGTCGGTCACCCTAAGGTGTTGATAAACATAACTGGTCTGGCCGCTAGCGCCCAGTTTTTTTTCCAGTTGTGGGCGAATGCCGTGCACCAGAATCAGCTTAATACCCAAGCTGTTTAACAGCGCAAAATCTTCGACCAGATCGGAAAATTGGCCATCATCTACCGCTTCACCGTTGAAGCTGATAACAAACGTTTTGCCTCGATGGGCGTGAATATAAGGCGCGGTGCTCCTAAACCAGTTAACAAATTGATGGGAATGTAGCGGAGCGTTTGTGTCGTACTGAGCAGATAACTGGGCTTGAGTGCTGTCATTATCTAGCGATATATCTAATAATTTAGCGGCTTCGGTGATTTTGCTTATAGCCGAGGTAGGGATAACTCCACCGGTACCACCTTTGCTTTTAGGGTAGGTCCAGCGATAAATAGTGGCGGGGTCTTTGTTAATAGCGGATGCTAAGGCTTTGACGCCACCAAACTTGTAAATAATAAAAGCCGAGTCATTTAACATGCGGGCATTTTAATAATAATTTGCAAAAAACGCAATTATTTTAATTTAAACGCAAAATGTTTGCGTAAAAATCTAATCTATGCAGACTTTTTGTATTATATTTCGCAAAAAATCGCAATAAGGTGCAATTTGATTGGCAGGAATATACTCATTCGCCTGGTGGGCCTGGTCAATATTGCCCGGACCGATAACGATGGTATCTATTCCTAGTGTTGTTAAATAAGGCGCTTCGGTACCAAAGGCGACAGACTCAGCCGTTTTTCCAGCGAGCGATTCAACGAGACGGGTGAGCCTTGCGTCGGATGCTGTTTCAAACGGTGGTACGCCGCAAAAGATGGGCCGGTAGGTCAGCTCAAGCCTGCTCTCTACAGGCAGTACCTTGCTGAGCCGTTTTTTTAGGTCGGCGCGTAATAAGTCTATATCCATGCCGGGTAAAGGGCGAATATCTATCTGAGTTTCGCAGTGAGAGCAAATTCTGTTTGGGTTATCGCCGCCGTGTATGGAGCCGATGTTTAAGGTGGGCGAGGAAACATCAAATAATGGGTTTTGATATTTTTTCTGTAGCTCTTCTCGCCAGCGTATCAATTCAGCAATCACTTTGTGCATACCTTCAGTCGCACTAGCGCCCAAATTGGGGTTGCTCGAGTGCCCAGCGTGCCCGGTGACGACCAGCGACTCCATCATGACACCTTTATGCATGCGTATAGGCGTTAAACTGGTAGGTTCGCCAATAATGGCATATTTGGCGTGTTCTAACTGTTCTTTGACTAATGCTTGCGCACCGCTCATAGCGCTTTCTTCGTCGGCAGTGGCGAGGACGGTTAACGGCCTTTTAAAATCGGCAGCCTTGAATTGAGCTGCCGTACTGAGGGCCAAGGCAAAGAACGACTTCATATCCGTGCTGCCTAAACCGTAAAAATTATTATCCCGCTCGGTGAGTTTAAAAGGATCTTGCTGCCAGTGGCGATCGTCATAAGGTACGGTGTCGGTATGACCGGAAAGAATCAGGCCGTCCGCGCCTTTATAGCGAGGCCCGATGGTGGCAATCAGATTTGCCTTGCCCGTTTGCTTTGCCAGGGGCTGGATAACGGCGTCAAAGCCGAGGTTTTCCAGCCACTCTGCCAGCAGCTGGATCACTGGCAGATTGCTTTGGTCGTAGGTGTCGCTAGTACTACTAACAGAAGGCGTGCCAATCAGGGCACGCATCATATCGAGGGTGTTGAGCGGCTTAATCAACCTTGCTATTAATCTTTATCGGTTACTGCGCCATCAGATGCAGAACTGACTAATTTGGCGTACTTGGACAAGACGCCACGCGTGTAATGAGGTTCAGGTTTAACCCACTTAGAAAGGCGCTGTTGAATAATTTCGTCGTCGAGGTGTAATTTAAGTTCATTTTTAATGCTGTCGATGGTGATCGTATCGCCGTCTTCAACGATGGCAATAGCACCACCCTGATAGGCTTCAGGCGTGATGTGGCCGACTACAAAACCGTGCGTGCCACCAGAAAAACGACCGTCCGTGATAAATGCCACCTTGTCGCCAAGTCCACGACCCATAATGGCAGAGGTAGGCGCGAGCATTTCTCTCATGCCCGGGCCGCCTTTGGGGCCTTCGTAGCGAATAACGAGTACGTCGCCCTCTTTTATAGAACCGTCCAAAATGCTGGCCATCGATTCTTCTTCCGAGTTAAAGACGCGCGCTTTACCAGTGAAGCCAAGCCCTTCTTTACCCGTGATCTTAGCGACCGCGCCTTCTGTGGCCAGGTTGCCGTGGAGCACGACCAAATGGCTGTCTTTTTTAATGGCGTTATCGAGCGAGCGGATAATGTCCTGATCAGCGGGATAGGGCGCGACCTCAGCCAGATTTTCAGCCAGGCTTTTACCGGTGACGGTTAAGCAGTCACCGTGCAGTAGGCCTGCTTCTAACAGGATTTTCATTAGCGGTTGAATACCGCCGATGTCGATCAGTTCGCCCATGGAGTATTTGCCACTCGGTTTTAAGTCGGCGACCATCGGCACGCGCTTGCCAATTTCTGTAAAGTCTTTTAGTTCTAACTTTACATTGGCGCTGTGCGCCATAGCGAGCAAATGCAGAACGGCGTTGGTTGAGCCGCCCAGCGCGATGACAACGGTAATGGCGTTTTCGAAGGCCTTGCGCGTCATGATATCTCGAGGCTTAATATCAAGTGCTAATAAATTTAGAACCGCTTTACCGGCGTCTTCACAATCTTTTTTCTTATCGCTAGAAATGGCCGCTTGAGCCGAACTATTGGGTAAACTCATGCCCATCGCTTCAATTGCCGAGGCCATTGTATTGGCGGTATACATACCGCCGCAAGAGCCAGCGCCGGGGATGGCTTTTGATTCAATGGCGTGTAGTTCTTCGTCATCAATTTGGTTGTTCGCGCGTGCGCCGACGGCTTCAAATACAGAAATAATATCGAGTTTACGTTGTTTGTGACAGCCAGAAAGAATGGTTCCGCCATAAACGAATACGCTAGGTCGGTTTAAGCGCGCCAGTGCGATCATGCAGCCAGGCATATTCTTATCACAGCCACCAATCGCAACTACGCCATCAAAGCCCTGACAGCCGACGACTGTTTCAATCGAGTCGGCGATCACTTCACGCGACGTTAAGGAGTACTTCATACCCTCGGTGCCCATGGAAATGCCATCAGAAATGGTGATGGTGTTAAAAATGATACCTTTGCCACCTGCAGAATCTACGCCACGTACGGCGTCATCCGCCAGTCCGTTAATATGCATATTGCACGGCGTTACCATCGCCCAGGTTGACGCGACGCCAACCTGAGGTTTTTTGAAATCGGCGTCATTAAATCCTACGGCGTGCAGCATGGCGCGGCTTGGTGCGCGCTCCATCCCGTCAACTACCTGAGAGGAAAACTTTCTACTATCGTTTTTTTTGTCGGACATATTGTGCTCGTATAATAAGGGGTTAAAATGGTGATTTCCAGGATGACTTTCTGCGCCAGGTGAGTTTTGGAAGTATAAATCCAAGAAAAATTCCGAAAAGTAAAACGCTCGCGCCAATTAAAAACCAGTCTTGCGAGTCGCTGTTTTTCAACATATCATTTTCTCTTTTAAGGCTTTCTAATTCGCGCTCGATGTTGACTACGCGTTGTTGAAGTTGGTCTCGTTCTTGAAGAGTTTGCACGGCGTTACTCGATGTTTCGCGTAACTGTTCTAACTCCCGTGATAAAGATGTATTTAGCTGCTTTAGTTCGCTCGTCTCAGAATCAAGGTTGCCTTTTTGCGCTATCAGCTCGGCGAGTTGTTGCTTGGCGTTTGTGGCTTCAGCTTGTAATTTTGTGGCGCTAGCTTCTGCTCTAGCCAAACGGGACTTGGCCGAAGGAGAGTTATTAAGTAAGCGGCTAAGTACCCAGCCTTCTCGAGAAGGACTTATGGCTACTTTTGAATAGCCGGATTCTGTATCGCGTTCAATTACGTTGATTTTGCTACCGCTTTTTAAGGTGGTAATAATGCGGTGGCTGGAGCTTTTGCCCGAACGCACCATGATTTCTAGCTCATCTGACACATAGGCCGTTTCAGCCAAGACGGTGGTGCTGGTAAAAAGGATCAGGGTTAAGAGGGCTTTGCTGAGAAAATATTTTTTATTAGTGCTTAGCATGATAGTCATTTATTTAATTAAGAATTCTAATAGGGCCTTTTGTGCGTGCAGGCGGTTTTCTGCTTCATCCCAAACAACGCTTTGTTGACCATCTAATACATCGCCGCTAACTTCTTCGTCGCGATGCGCAGGCAAGCAGTGCATAAACAGGGCGTTTGGTTTAGCTAGCGCCATGATGGTTGAGTTAACGCAGAAGCCAGCAAAGGCTTTTTTGCGATCTTTTTGTTCTTGTTCTTGTCCCATACTAGCCCAGACGTCGGTGACGATTAAGTCTGCGTCTACGGCAGCTAAGGCTGGGTCGTGGAACAGTTGAACGTGATCAGCAGTGGCGTCAAGTAACTCTTTCTCGGGTTCGTACCCAGCTGGGCAGGCAATAGACAGTTTAAAGTCGAGTAGTTTTGCGGCATTCATATAAGACTGGCACATATTGTTGCCATCGCCTATCCAGCAAACGTGCCTGCCTTTTATATCTCCTCGTTTTTCAAACCAGGTTTGCAGATCAGCCAATAACTGGCAAGGATGAAAGCGATCCGTTAAGCCATTAATGATGGGTACAGACGAATATTTTGCAAAGTTGACAACCGTGTCGTGTTTATTTGTACGCAACATAACGCCGTCGACCATACGAGAAATTACGCGAGCGGAGTCTTCTATCGGCTCGCCACGACCTAATTGAGTATCTCTGGGGGATAAGAATAAGGCGCTGCCGCCAAATTGAGCCATGCCGGCCTCAAAAGAAATACGAGTCCTAGTGGATGATTTTTCGAAAATCATCGCGAGAACTTTATTTTTTAGTGGCTCATGAAGGGTATTTTGAGCGCGCATTTTTTTAAGTTCGATGGCTCGAAATATCACCGAACGAAGCTCGTCGGCGCTTAAATCGTTAAGAGTAATAAAATGACGTAGTTTCATTGCGCTACTTTACAGAAAGACAGCGTTAATGGGCAATAATTAACTGACTAACAAGATCGACAACCATGCCTGCCTCATCATCAGTGATCGTCAAAGGAGGTAAAAGACGAATTACATTATTTGACGAGACGTTAATCAGCAACTTTTGTTCGAGCGCCTTGCTTACTAGTTCAGAGCACGGTGTAGTCAATTCGATTCCAATCATAAGTCCTTTTTGCCTTATTTCGACCAGTTTATCGCAGCCCATTAGTTTTTGTTTGAAAGCCCTGCTCATTTTCTCGCCGAGTTGAGCAGCGCGCTCACATAGATGGTCGCGTTGAATAATTTCAATTACCTTTAATGCAGTTGCGCAAGCTAGTGGGTTGCCGCCAAAGGTAGAGCCGTGTGAACCTGCAGTTAATAAACCGCTGGCTTTCCCCGAGCTTAGGCACGCGCCAATTGGCACGCCGTTACCCAGTGCCTTTGCCATTGTTACCACATCGGCCATAATGCCGTTTTGTTGGCTGGCCAGGAAAGTACCCGTGCGTCCCATGCCGGATTGAATTTCATCGAGCATGAGTAAGCAGTCGTGTTCGTCACACCATGCCCGCAGTTCGTTCAAATAGTTGGCGTCTGGAATATTAATGCCGCTTTCGCCCTGAATAGGTTCAACTAGCACGGCCACGATATTAGGCTGCTGCTCAGCTAAGGTTTCCAGTGCCGCAATATCGTTATAAGGGATATGGCAAAAACCTTCTGGAAGCGGTGCAAACCCCGCCTTAACTTTAGAATTCCCCGTAGCGGTTAAGGTCGCCAGCGTCCGACCATGAAAACTATTATGCGCCGTTACGATCAGCGGTTTAGTGATATTTTTGCTATCAGCAAAGCGGCGAGCAATTTTGATCGCGGCTTCATTCGCCTCGGCACCAGAATTGCTGAAAAAAACATCAGTCATCCCAGTCAGTTCGCAAAGTTTATAGGCCAGCTTTTCTTGTTTTTCAATGTAGTATAAATTTGAGGTGTGCAACAAGGTGTTGGCTTGCTCGCAGATCGCGGCAGCCACTTCGGGGTGCGCGTGTCCCAGACCGCAAACGGCTATACCCGATAAGGCGTCGAGGTATTTGTTTCCTTTGTCGTCCCACAGCCAGGCGCCATCGCCTTTGATAAAGCGAACGGGCAAAGAGGCGTAAGTTGGCATAATATGGTTGTGCATAAGCGACCTTGCAATGAGAGATAAGTAAAAATAAAGGCGATCTAATAAGACCGCCCTTTTTATGAATGGGCTATTATAATTATCCTTATGAAAATCAGCAACTAATCTGTAATGAATACCATTGAACTAAGTATTTTTTCAAGTCGGATCGAGTCGGTTTGTGATGAGATGGGCGCGGTTTTACAGCGCGCCGCTTTCTCACCGAACATAAAAGACCGGCTGGACTTTTCTTGCGCCGTCTTCGATTTGCGGGGGCAATTATGCTCCCAGGCAGCTCATATACCCGTTCATTTGGGCAGTATGGCTTATGCGATGCAGGGCGTTGTTGATCGTTTCGACTGGCAATCGGGAGATATGGTAGCGTTTAACGATCCTTATCTTGGCGGCACCCATTTACCTGATGTCACCCTGGTATGTCCGGTGCATGATGGTGAGCGCCTGCTTGGTTTCGTTGCCAACAGGGCTCATCACGCAGATATTGGCTCTGATACGCCGGGCTCTATGCCACTAGCAACGCATCTGGAGCAAGAAGGTGTGCTTATTGCACCGCAAAAGATCATGCGAAAGAATGAAACCTCGGTTGAATTCGATAAAATTATGCGTTCGTTAGGCCACTCAGTTGAATCGGTGGGTGACTTCAACGCTCAGATCAGTGCGAACCAGCGTGGTGCTGAAAGGCTTTTATCAATTGTTACAGCGTATGGAACAGAGGAATACGATTTAGCCATAAACGACTTGAATGACTACGGCGATCGGCTGATGGAACAGTTGTTACGCAGCATTCCAGACGGGCATTACGGTTTTGAAGACCTTATGGATGACGACGGCCTGGGCGCTGAAAATATAAAAATACAACTGGCGTTAACTATTCAGTCGGGCGCCGTGCTGGCCGATTTTTCGGGCACTTCGCCACAAGTTAAAGGCAATATTAATTGTCCATTATCGGTGGTAGCGGCGGCGGTCTATTATGTCTTCAGGTGTTTAATGCCAGCCAATACCCCAGCGTGTTTTGGCGTGTATAGACGACTTGAAATTAAAGCACCAATTGGCTCACTGGTAAATGCCGTTAAACCGGCTGCCGTGGCGGCGGGTAATGTTGAAACCAGTACTCGACTCGTTGATGTTGTGATGGGGGCGCTCGCAAAAGCAATTCCAGATCAAATCCCAGCCGCTAGTCATGGCAGCATGAATAATGTTGCGATGGGCGTTAAAACAAAGAAGGCTAGTTGGAATTATTACGAAACCATTGGTGGTGGCATGGGTGGGGGCGCCTTGCATGCTGGCCTTTCTGGCGTTCAAACGCATATGACGAATACCTTAAATACGCCCATCGAGTCATTAGAAATGCATTATCCGGTAAGGATTGAGCGATATCAGATTCGAACCGGTTCAGGAGGTGCTGGCCGGCATAAAGGTGGTGACGGCCTAGTTCGTGAAATGAGCTTTTTGCAGCCAGCGCAGGTTACTTTATTGACGGAACGTAGGCAATATCAACCCTGGGGCTTGTTAGGTGGCAAAAACGGTGCGCTCGGTGAAAACCAGCTGAACGGAAAAGCTTTGCCGGGAAAAGTGAGCGTTGATGTTAAGGCTGGGGATCGTTTAACGATTAAAACACCGGGTGGTGGTGGGTACGGATTTGAAGAGTAAGTTGAATAAAAAGAGTATAATGGAACAAAATTTTAAAAAGGTGAGTGTAATGACTATTAACGAACGAATTGAAGAGCAATTAAATGGCCACGCTGTTTTGTTGTATATGAAAGGAACGCCTTATTTCCCACAGTGTGGGTTTTCTAGCAAAGTCGTGCAAATTCTACAGGCCTGTGAAAAAGAATTTGCTTATGTGAATATTTTGGATGACGCCGATATCAGAGAAGGTTTAAAAACATATTCCAATTGGCCTACGTTCCCGCAATTGTACGTCAAGGGTGAACTGGTTGGTGGCGCCGATATACTGATTGAAATGTATGAGAGCGGTGAATTAAAAACCTTGCTTGGAGATGTAACGGTTAGCCATTAAGCGAATCCCACTGATTGACAATGCTACAAAATAAAAGAGCGGTTTGTTCGGCGTCATAAAGCGCTGAGTGAGCCTGCTCGCTGTCCCATTCCATGCCGGCGGCTCTGGCTGCCTTCGCGAGCACGGTTTGTCCGTAAGCCAGGCCGCCTAGTGTGGCGGTATCAAACGTACTGAACGGATGAAATGGATTGCGTTTAAAATTCGTACGTGTGACGGCAGCATTCATAAAGCCGATATCAAAGGCAGGGTTATGCCCTACCAAAATAGCGCGCGTGCAGAGTTGCTCTTTAATGGCCAGTCGAACAGGGGTGAATAGGTTTTTAAGGGCGTCTTTTTCATTAATCGCTAATCGAAAGGGGTGATAGGGGTCAATGCCATTAAACTTGAGAGCAGCGGGTTCGAGGTTTGCTCCTTCAAATGGAATCACGTGTTCGCGGTGGGAGGACTGAATAAAAAGCCGGCCATCTTCGTCCATGGCGGGTATGACAACGGCCATTTCCAGTAAGGCGTCGGTATTAGCATTAAACCCAGCAGTTTCAATATCAACAATGACGGGTAAGTAACTGCGAAAGCGGGTGGACATGGCTTTATTTTTTTGATTAGGCATACGCTCTAAGGTAATATTATGAATATATTCGTCTATAATAAAACAACGACCAGCAGACGACTTGATAAAAGTGATCTTAATTTTGGGGGAGACAGGCTTGTGGGATATAGAAAGTATTTAAAAAATGGATTTATTAGTATTGCGATGGTTAGCGTTACCTTATTGTCGGGTTGTGCATCGATCGCGTCTCAGGAAGATAATGATCCTTTAGAGTTTGTTAATAGAGGTGTATTTCAATTCAACGAAAAGGCTGATGAATACGTTCTTGAGCCGGTTGCTAAAGGCTATCAATACGTCACGCCAAAAATCGTTAATAGAGGAATTTCAAACTTTTTTAGCAATTTAGACGATGTGGTCGTTTTCGTTAATGACATCTTGCAATTAAAACTCAATCAAGCGGTTTCAGACGGTGGGCGAGTACTAGTAAACAGCACCATAGGGGTGCTTGGGTTTGCTGATATGGCGACCGATATGGGTATGCCAAAACATAAAGAAGATTTTGGTCAAACGCTGGGTGTTTACGGCGTAGGAACGGGGCCTTATATCGTTCTGCCAATCTTAGGCCCCAGTAATTTACGTGATGCGCTCGGTTTGTATGCCGATTGGTTTGTTAATCCGATTCAGCAGATAGATGACTCTGATGCGATGTGGGCAACCCTTGCTTTAGAAGGGATAGATGATCGTGCCGATGTGATCAGTACGAAAAAAGTAGTTGATCAGGCGTCTTTGGACCCTTATAACTTTAGACGTAATGGATACCTCCAGCGTCGTGAGTACTTGATTTATGACGGCAATCCACCGTTGGATGATGACGATATTTTTGACGAGTAGACACTGAAAAAAGCCCCTTTAAAAGGGGCTTTTTATTGACGCTCATATTTAAAAGGACGTTATTTAATTTTCCATTGTAAGGGCTTATCTTGCCTGAACGGCACGATGGTTTGCTCGCCCAAAGGGTAGTGAGCGGGAGCCGTCCACTCATCTTTAATAAGCGTTATTTTTTCGTTATTCCTCGGTAACTGGTAGAAGTCTGGACCATAAAAACTACTGAAACCTTCAAGCTTGTCCAGCGCACCTTCTTTTTCAAAAACCTCGGCATAGAGTTCTATAGCAGCGTAAGCGGTAAAGCAGCCCGCGCAACCGCAACTGGCTTCTTTGGTCTGTGTGGCGTGCGGTGCGCTATCGGTTCCCAGAAAAAATTTCGGGCTGCCACTGGTGGCGGCTTTAACCAGGGCCAGTCTGTGCGTTTCGCGCTTTAAAACGGGTAGGCAATAATTATGCGGCCGAATGCCACCGGCTAATAAATCATTGCGGTTAAATAAAAGGTGCTGAGGGGTTAGCGTCGCGGCGGTATGTTCGTGGCTTTCAACAAAATCAATCGCCTGTTGAGTTGTTGCGTGTTCTAAAACGATACGAAGCTCTGGAAATTGTTGCCTGATGGTGAATAAATGCCGATCAATAAAGACTTGTTCACGATCAAAAATGTCGATGTGTGAATCGGTTACTTCCGCATGAACCAATAAAGGTAGCTGGCGTGTTTGCATCTCTTCCAGTACGGGCGACAAGGCCTTTATATCGGTAATGCCATTGGATGAATGGGTGGTGGCGCCAGCGGGGTAGAGTTTGGCGGCGAAAACGTGCTCATTTTGGCTGGCTAACTTAATATCGTTGACCGAGGTGTTATTGGTCAGGTAAATCGTCATTAAGGGTTGAAAGTTGCTGCCCCTGGGTTTGGCGGCTAAAATTCGTTGCCGATAGGCCAGCGCTAATTCAACATTAATAATGGGCTGAGCCAAGTTGGGCATAACGATGGCCCGCTGACATTGCCTAGCGCTAAAAGCGACGGTCGTCTGCAAGGCTTCGTCGTCACGAAGGTGTAAATGCCAGTCGTCGGGTTTTGTAATGTTTAATTGAGTCGTCATATTGTTTTGTAATTAAGTTGAATTAATTAAATTTGAGCTTATTTTACATACATTGCTTGCTATAAGCCTTGCAAATCACGGAAAATACCCAGTTCTGTGAAAAGTGCGTTTATAACGAGCGTGTAAATTATTCAGCGTTTGATTTGGAGTGAAGTGAACGATATGCCTATTTATGAATATCAGTGTAAAGCGTGTGGACACACTTGTGACGTGTTGCGAAAAATCAGCGATGAGCCTTTAACAAAGTGCCCTGAATGCAATAAAGAAACGTTAACAAAATTAATCTCCGCAGCGGGTTTTCGCCTAAAAGGACAGGGCTGGTATGAAACGGACTTTAAAAGTGGCAATAAGAAGAACTTAGCCGAAGGCTCGACAAAAAAAACCGAGACCAAGACGAGCGATAAGAAAAAATCTAGTGATAGCAAATAAGCTATTCAAACAAACACTACAGTAAGGAATAGATCATGATGCGTAGCCATTATTGCGGCGAAATTAACGAAAGCGACCTGGGTAATGAGGTTGAAATTTGCGGCTGGGTACATAGGCGTCGTGACCACGGCGGAGTTATCTTTATAGACTTACGCGATCGCGAAGGCATTGTGCAAGTGGTGTTTGACCCCGATCGTGCCGAGTCATTTGCACTAGCAGAAAGTGTGCGTGGCGAGTACGTGTTAAAGCTTAAAGGCCGCGTTCGTCCAAGACCAGAAGGAACGGTCAACGTGAAAATGAAAACCGGACAAATTGAAATATTAGGGCTGGAGTTAGAGGTTCTAAATCGTTCAGAAACACCGCCTATCCAGGTGGATGGCGACGTCGAAGTGAATGAAGAAACGCGCTTACGTTACCGATATATTGATCTTCGTCGACCTGAGATGCTGGGAAAAATTCGTTTACGTCGCGACGTTACTTTAAACTTACGCCGTTTTTTAGAAGATGAAGGTTTTTATGAAATTGAAACGCCTTTTCTAACCAAAGCAACCCCCGAGGGTGCACGTGATTATTTAGTGCCTAGCCGTACCCACGAAAATAGTTTTTTCGCGCTACCTCAGTCACCACAGTTATTTAAACAACTGTTGATGATCGCCGGTATGGATCGTTATTACCAGGTGGTTCGTTGTTTCCGCGATGAAGACTTAAGGGCGGATCGTCAGCCTGAATTTACCCAGCTTGATATTGAAACGTCCTTCCTGGACGAAACTGAAATAATGGGTTTAATGGAAGGTATGATCCGTCGCCTGTTTGATCAGGTTATCGACGTTCAATTGCCAGCACAATTTCCGCAAATAACGTACGAACAGTCTATGCATCTGTACGGTACGGATCGACCTGATTTACGTAATCCACTGGTATTAACCGACGTGGGTGATTTAATGCAATCGGTTGAGTTTAAAGTATTTGCCGGTCCCGCTAATAGCGAAGACGGGCGGGTTGTTGCGCTTAAAGTACCTGGAGCGGGCAGTCTTAGCCGTAAAGAGATTGATGACTACACCAAGTTTGTCAGTATCTACGGCGCAAAAGGCCTGGCGTACATTAAGGTCAACGACCGTGCTGCGGGTATAGAAGGCTTGCAATCGCCTATCCTGAAATTCTTGCCTGATGAGGTGGTAGAAAACATCATGCAACGTACCGAAGCGCAAAGCGGTGATATTGTATTTTTCGGCGCGGATAAAACTAAAATCGTCAACGAAGCTATTGGCGCTTTACGAGATAAAATGGGTCAGGATCAGGGCTTACTCGAAGGTAAATGGAAGCCTGTTTGGGTTATTGAATTCCCGATGTTTGACTGGGATGAGAAATCTAATCGCTGGACCGCTTTACACCACCCCTTTACAGCGCCTTCATGCGGCGCCGAAGCTTTACAGGCTAATCCAGGTAAAACATTATCCAGAGCGTACGATCTAGTGCTCAATGGTACCGAAGTAGGCGGTGGCTCCATTCGTATTCACAAAACTGAGATGCAGCAAGTGGTGTTTGATTTATTGGGAATGCCTGCCGAAGAATCAAAAGAGAAGTTTGGCTTTTTACTAGACGCACTTAAGTACGGTTGTCCACCACATGGTGGTATCGCTTTCGGTCTTGATCGCCTGGTGATGTTAATGTCAGGCTCTTCAACCATTAGAGACGTGATGGCCTTTCCAAAAACACAAACGGCCGCGTGTCCATTAACTAACGCACCAGCGATGGTGAGCGATGCGCAGTTAAAAGAACTGGGTATTCGTTTAAGAAAGCCACCTATCGTCAACCCGGAATAACGGAGAAGACTATGTCAGCAGTTTTACGAACCATTCAAGACTATTCATTATTAGACGATAGTGAATGCGATCAACGCATTATTGAGGCTAAGAAAAAGCTAGGCGATCGATGCGTTATTTTAGGGCATCACTACCAGCGTAATGAAGTGTTTAAGCACGCTGATTTTAGCGGTGATTCGTTAAAGCTGTCGCGACACGCCGCCGATTCAAAGGCCGAATTCATCGTTTTTTGTGGCGTACACTTTATGGCTGAGGTATCCGTTATTTTGTCTCGCCCTGAACAAATCACCATCCTGCCAGATCTGGCGGCGGGTTGTTCAATGGCCGATATGGCGAATAGCAGGAACGTAGAGCGCAGCTGGAACGAGCTTAATTCTGTGCTCAATGCCGATGAGCAGGTAACTCCGGTCACGTATATAAATTCAGCCGCCGATTTAAAAGCATTTTGTGGCCGACACGAAGGCATCGTCTGCACCTCATCGAACGCTAAACAGGTGCTGGACTGGTGTTTTGCAAAGCGCGAAAAAATTCTATTTTTCCCCGACGAGCACCTCGGTAGAAATACCGGTTATCGAATGGGTATTCCGCTAGAGGAAATGGTCGTCTGGAACTTTAACCAGCCGATGGGTGGTTTAACCAAAGAACAAATTAAAAACGCCAGAATGATTCTTTGGAAGGGTTTTTGCTCGGTACATCAGATGTTCCAGGTAAATCAAATTGACGACTTTAAAAAGAAATACCCGGAAACGATCGTTATCGCGCACCCAGAAGCCAATTTTGAAGTCTGCGAAAAAGCCGACTACGTGGGCTCAACCGAAATGATTCTAAAAACCGTCCGCGAAGCCAAGTCCAATACCCGTTGGTTAGTGGCGACCGAGCTTAATCTGGTCAATCGCTTAAAGGAAGAAGTGAAAGATCAAAAGAAAGAAGTCCATTTCATGTCGCCCACCGTGGCGATGTGCTCCACCATGTTTAGAACCGACCCACAGCACTTGGCGTGGGTGTTAGAAAATCTGGTGGACGGTAACGTGGTGAATCAAATCCAAGTAGCCGAAGACGATAAAGTGATGGCGAAAAAGTCATTAGACAGTATGTTGTCACTTTTTTAAGCGAATGACATGTGAGTTAGTTGTAACACTTGGGTAGGTTGGGCTGAGGAACGAAGCGCAACAAAAAAGGATTGAAGAGAAGTAACGTTTTACTTGCTAAAAATCAAGCTCGCTGATTTCTTGATTTGCCCCCCTTGATTTCTTTTCTTGGCTTTCCTTAATTGTCTCAACTAGCCGCTTTAGTTGCTCAACTTCCCCGTCACGTTTAAAAGTGTTTTTTCCGTTCGCTTTTTCAATCCATTTAATTATTTCCTCAGCTTGAGGGATTTGCCCCATCCGCAACAAAATATCGACCATTTCAAATAAGGGGTGTACAAAACCATCGCTTATATCGTACGCTTTTTGGAAATCATTTATAGCTGCTAGGTTGTCATTCAGTGCTCTGTAGGCTTTCCCCCTCATGTACCAATACACTGCTGTATTGGGTGCTTTTTCAATAACAGTGCTTATCCACTCGAGGTAGTTTTGTTTTAATGGTGCGCAAGGTTCTTTTTCAAGACACCCTGCAATTAGATCAAGAGCCAGTTGAGTGGAAGGCGTTAGGCGATTGGCTTTAATTCGTTTTAGCGTTTCTTTTTGTAATTTTTCAGGAATTGGCTCGCCATGAATGGCTAGTATATTTTGGTAATGCATGGCATACGCCGTTTCATTCGGATCTAATGTCATTGCTTTTCTAATGGCTTCAGTTGCAACGTCTAAATCCCCCGCTTGGTTGGCTGCGTTACTGAGCAAAGCCTGTATTGCAGGTGAGTTAGGGTGATGCTTTGCCTCATAGTAAGCTAGTGTTTTGAAATCAGCCCATTGCTTTGAGCGTAGCCAAGTCGTGCTGCCTAAAATAAGTGCTATAAAAATGATACTAGCAATGACCTTGTTGCTATTTAGTTTGTGAGGAGGTATTAGAGAAAAAGCAGCTAGGATGATGCCTAAAGAAGGTAAATTATTACGGTGTTCGTGTGCAATTTCTAGTGAGAAAAAAGTGGATTCTAATAAATGCCCAATAAAGAACCAACCAACACCTAGAGCAAATAATGGATTCTTTTTACGGTAGTAAAATGCTGTTGCTAATAGGCCTAGAATAAAAATAATTGATGCAATGGTTGTCCAAGGCGAAATTAGCGATGTTGATAGGGCGATGTCATCATGAAATAAGCCAAAGCCATTGATACGTGGAATGAGTATTAGTGAAATGTAAAAGCATAATACACGTGATTCTGTTAATACTCGCTCCAGCATAGTAAATGGGCGACTACTAAATCCACCTGAGGCGTAATTTAGTGCATACAACAGAAAAAAGAAGCAGAGGATAAAAAGGATAAAGCCAAAAATCATCTGTTGATGTTTGGATATTGTTTTAAAAAACACCCAAGGCTTTTCGTTGGGGTACAGACACAGCTCGATCAATAAAATAATTAATGGAATGAGTATGGCATTTTCTTTGCTGTATAAGGCTAAAAGCAGGCTGATGACGCTAGCTATAAACAGCGCGCCTATGCGCCATGAAAATCCAAGTCGTAATGATTTGTTACGGGCTGATAGATATAAAGCAATACACGCCAAGCTAAATAGCGTGCTCAGTGATGTCATGCGTTGAACAACGTACAGAACACTGGTTAAGTTAATTGGGTGTACGGCCCACAGTAGGCAGGCTCCAAATGCCAACCATAAAACCTGATTAGTACTTGTGTTTGCTATGGTGCTTAGGCGACTGCGCTTAAATAATTGTAGGCATAAAACAAAAACCAATAGCGCGTTAATGCAATGAATAACAATGTTGGTAATTTTAAAAGCTGAGGCGACATAGCCTCCTGCGAAGTAATAGTTAAGGGCGAAGCTGGCCAGTGCTACTGGGCGCTTAAGTGGCCCAGCTTCCCCAGATAGAGCGGCAGTTCTTAAATGGTCAAAGCTTAAGTCAGTAATTCTAAGTGCGGAATTATTCGTAATGCTGGTGCTGTCGTCGAATACGAATGGTCCGTTTATGCCGGGTGAATATACAGCTAGAATTAAGCCGAATAGAGCTAGGCAAAATATTAATTTTATGAAAGTGTTTGAAATCAATGGTTAAGTTGAATGAAAAAAAGAAGCGGCACAAGGCCGCTTCTTTTTTAAGGTTTCTGTGAACTATGATTTAGGTCGGTACTTTGCATCTACGGTGCCACTAACTGTCCATGTTACGTTAGCACCGCTGCTTGGTATGTATTGGACTGTAGAACCGTTTACAGTGGAATTAATATTATTTAATATAATATCTATAGTGCCATTTCCACTAAGCTTAACAGAACTCACATAGCCTCCTGAGAAGTTACTGGCTACGCCAAGTTGAGTATAGCTTATTGAGGGTGGCAATTCGCCGTTTTCGCTGAAATAGATTTCCACAGCTGCTTTCATTGCGCCACTTAACGATGCTGCTTCAGAGACCTTGGCTTTAATGGTGTAATCCGAATAAGCCGGAATAGCCAAAGCAGCCAAAATACCGATAATGGCGACCACGATCATTAATTCAATAAGGGTAAAACCCTTTTGAACGCTTTGTTTAATTGATTGTATGTTTTGCATTTTATATCCTTATTTATATGAAAAAAGTTTGTGTTGCGAAGTAGTTATAGCAGAGAGCGTGCCAATGTTTAGTGTTTTTAATATATTAGTTGTAAGCTGTTGATTTAAAATAATAAGTAATATTTTTTTGTAAGATTATTTATTTTAGGTTTCGGGCGTCAATCAAACAAACTTTGTCAGAAAGTGACGCTGTGCGTCATATATTGTCAATCATCCAGGTCGAGCTTTTTTAATCGGTAGCGTAAGGCACGGAAGGTGATGCCAAGATCTTTTGCCGCTGCGGTTTTGTTCCAGCGCGTTTTTTCCAGCGCGTTAACGATGGCTTCTTTTTCCAGTGAGCCGAGATAGTCTTCTAATGGCGCAGCTTCGTCGTTTGATTTGACGGTAGGCGCGATTGTTCTCGAGTCGATTAGTTGCAAGTCTTCTTTTTGTATTTTTTGGCTTTCGCAAAGGGTGGATGCGCGTTCCAGGATGTTTTCTAATTCGCGCACATTGCCGGGAAAGGGGTATTGAATGAGCGCGTTCATAGCCTCATCCGTGAGTTGTTTCGCCGTTTCGTTAAATGTTTGAGCCAGCTTTTGTAAAATATGCTGGCTTAATTGCGGAATATCTTCCTTGCGCTGGTTTAAGTTGGGTAGCGCCAGTTCGATGACATTAATCCGGTAGAATAAATCTTGTCTGAATTGACCTGCTTCAACCAGTTTGCCCAAGTTTTTATGCGTCGCACTGAGTATGCGTACGTCAATGGCTAGTTCAACGTCGCTGCCGACAGGGCGGATGCTTTTTTCCTGAATCGCTCTGAGTAGTTTTACTTGCATATGCAGGGGTAAATCGGCCACCTCATCTAAAAACAGCGTGCCGCCATTGGCAGCCTGAAAAAGCCCTAATTTGTCGGCAACTGCACCGGTGAAGCTACCTTTTTTATGGCCAAATAACTCGCTTTCCATTAGTTCCTGCGGAATAGCGCCACAGTTGATGGGGACGAAGGCTTGCTGAGCTCTGGGGCCTTTCTCGTGTATTAACTTCGCGACCAGTTCTTTGCCGGTGCCTGATGCGCCGCTTATATATATAGGCGCCTGACTACGGGCGAGTTTGGCTATTTTAGAACGAACGTTGGCCATAATGACCGAGTCGCCCAATAGTTGTTCCCTGCTTCGTCTGTTGACGGGCGTTACAATATCGTTGATTTTTATCGCTGAACTGACGAGGTTTTTTAGGCTTTTAAGGTCGACGGGTTTTGAAACAAAATCAAATGCACCGAGTTTTAACGCGTTAATGGCAGTTTCCATTGAGCCGAAAGCAGTAATCACAGCTGTGGGCAGGTTCGGGCAATATTTTTGGATATGTTCAACTAATTCCAGACCATCACCGTCGGGTAGTTGCAAATCAGTCAGGCATATATCAAACGTGTGGTTCTTTAATAGCCGTTTGGCTTCGCCTAAGTCTTCCGCGGTTTTGCTGGCAATACCCATGCGAGAGAGGGTAATTTCTAATAACTCGCGAATATCGGGTTCGTCATCTACGATGAGGGCTAGTGGCTGGGTCATTGCGTATATTTTAGTGCGTTGTTAACAGTAAGGTGAATTTGCTGCCACCATTTGGGTTAGCAGCGTAGCTTAATTTAGCATGATTGAGCTCAGCGAGTTGGCTTGAAATATATAGACCTAAACCAGTGCCAGATGGCGAAGTGGTATAAAAGGGTTCAAAAATTTGTTGCGCCACTTTTTCGTCCATTCCTTTGCCGTTATCGATGACGGATATATAAACTTGTTGTGTAACGGGGTGTAGCCCAGTGGTAATTTCTATCACAGAAGCAGTCGAACTTGCCTGGCCATATTTTAGGGCGTTGCTGCACAGGTTGTCGATAATTTGTTTAAGGTGGTTTTTATCAAAATTTATATGTTGTCTTTCCTTGCTGTTGGTAATTTTCAAGGGGGAATGTTGTAGACCAAACTGCTCCTTAAAATCTCTGTCAAACTCGGCCAGCCAAGACTTTAAAGGAATCGATTCAATTTTATTTTGTTCCTGTCGAGACAGTTGAAGAATGCTTTTGACGATACTATTCACGCGCCCGCTATGGTTATGAATGATATCGAGTAAACGCCGGTCTTCATTTTTAATGGCGCTAGACTCGGACAGTAACTCGCCAGCGTGACTAATAGCCCCTAGCGGATTACGTATTTCGTGAGCGATACTAGCGGTTAAGCGACCCAATGAGGCCAGTTTACCCTGCTGAATTTGCTGATCAATGGAGGACATGTCGTCTAGAAATATAATGTACGCATTGTCGGCAAGACTATCCAGTTGGCTAAAGCGCAGTTTTGTACGAGGCGAATTAGAGCCCGTCTCGAGTATGGCTGAGTCTTCAGAGGGTACTCTTAACCATCGCTTGAATAGCTGCCAACATTCCAAAGAGGTATCAGATAACGTGCCTCCAATAGTAATGGCGTGCCCAAGAAGCGCGCTGGCGGCTCCATTGGCCAGGCGGACGCAATTTTGTTGGTCAACGACGATAATGCCAGACTGCAAGTGTTTGATGATGTAGTCGTTTAGTTGAACTAAATCGTCGATATCGCGGCTTTGTTGTAAGGCAATTTTTTCAGACGTTTCAACGCGTTTTGCCAGCACCAGCGCGAGCAGGGCAATAGTGAAAAAGGAAGCACTTAACACGCCGGCATAGGTATAAGCCGTTTTAGCAAAGGCGTTGCTGAAATCGGCATAGGTTTGTTCACCCAGCACAGCAAAAGTGGCGACCGCGGCGAAAACCAGTGTGCACTGCCCGCCGGCTAATAAGCCGCCAGCGGCAACACTAACGGCCAATAAAACACCCAGCCCACTGGTAATGCCGCCGCTAGCGTGCATCAGCAGGCTGAGAACGACAATATCAAGCAGAATTTTAAACTGCACCTGCTTTGTGTATGCGATGTACGGTTTACGGATAAAGACCGTGCTAAACAGAATAAGCGCAAAATAACTGAGGCTGACAGATTGAAACAGGCTTTCATTACTTTGGCCGAAAATAGAAGGCCCGGTTTTGCTGACGAATAAGCCAAAGAATGCACTCGCAAGTACTATTTGGTAGGCGTGGAAAACTTTAAGCGTGCGCCACGCCTGCTCTGCGGGCAAGTAAAAGCCGCTGCCAAAAGGGCAGGTTTTTACAAAATTATCTTCTCTATTTATGGCGATCATTTATTTATTATAGTTGTTCGGGTAGTTTTATTAGAAAAATCACTTAAAATGCACACAACAAAGGTAAGTGTTCAACGATAAAGGAAAATAAATGAATTTACATGAGTATCAGGCAAAACAACTATTTGCCGAGTTCGGTGTTGCTGTTCCGCTAGGTAAACCAGCGCGATCTGCAAAAGAAGCCGTTAATGTTGCCAAAGAATTAGGCGGTGATTGTTGGGTCGTTAAAGCCCAGGTTCACGCCGGTGGCCGCGGTAAGGCTGGTGGTGTAAAGTTGTGTAAAGGCATCGACGAGGTTGAAGCATTCAGTAAAAAATTGTTGGGCTCGCGTCTGGTGACGCCGCAAACTGGCGCTGAGGGTTTGCCGATTGAAACGTTAATTGTCGAAGAAGTAAAGCCGATTGAGCGTGAATTATATTTAAGTGCTGTGGTTGATCGTGGCAGTAAGCGCATTATGTTTATGGCGTCAGAAGCTGGCGGCATGGATATTGAGGAAGTGGCGGAAGAAACGCCAGAAAAAATCTTATTAGTAGCGGTTGATCCTGTCGCTGGTCTACAACCTTATCAATGCCGCAATATAGCTTTTAAAATGGGCTTGGAAGGCAAACAGGTCGGTCAGCTGTTTAAAGTGATGTCCGGGATATTGCAGGTCTTTTTAGCCAAAGACGCCAGCCAGGTCGAAATTAACCCGCTGATTGTAAATGGCGATGGTGACTTAATTGCTTTAGACGCGAAGGTGAATTTAGACGATAACGCGGCTTACCGTCACCCAGAAATGGTGTCTATGCGCGACCCGTCGCAAGAAGACGAAAAGGAGTATTTGGCTCAACAACACGACCTTAACTACATCACATTAAATGGCAATATTGGCTGTATGGTTAATGGCGCTGGTTTAGCTATGGCGACAATGGATTTAGTGAAACTCGAAGGCGGGTTTCCTGCTAACTTTTTAGACGTTGGTGGTGGCGCTACGGCAGAACGAGTTGCCGAAGCCTTCAAACTTATTTTGTCTGACGACAAAGTAAAAGTCGTGTTGGTTAATATTTTTGGCGGTATCGTACGTTGTAACCTGATCGCCGAAGGCATTATCGAAGCAATTAAAGAGGTTGGCGTCAGCGTACCGGTAGTGGTTCGTTTAGAAGGCACTAATGCCGATCAAGGTCGTCAGCTACTTAAAGACTCGGGGCTAGACATTATAGCTGCCGATGATTTAACACTAGCAGCGCAAGCCGCCGTAAAAGCAGCGCTTTAAGTAAGGAATAATATGAGTATTTTAATTAATAAAGACACGAAAGTAATTTGCCAGGGTTTTACTGGTAAACAAGGCACCTTCCACTCTGAACAGGCGATTGCCTATGGAACTAAGGTAGTAGGTGGTGTAACACCAGGTCGTGGTGGTGAAAAACATTTGGATTTATCCATTTTTAATACCGTTGAAGACGCAGTAAAAGAAACGGGTGCAGAAGCCACGATGATTTATGTACCACCTCCGTTCGCAGCGGACGCTATTTTAGAAGCTGCGGCGGCAGGTATTAAAGTGATCGTCTGTATTACAGAAGGCATCCCCGTATTAGATATGTTAAAAGTGAAAGCGGCGCTAGAACAATATAAGGACGCCGTATTGATTGGACCAAACTGCCCAGGTGTGATCACACCGGGTGAATGTAAAATTGGCATCATGCCTGGCTTTATTCATAAAGCAGGTAGTATTGGTGTGGTTTCACGTTCAGGCACCTTAACCTATGAAGCAGTTCATCAAACTACGCTGGCAGGTCTAGGACAAAGCACCTGTGTTGGTATTGGTGGCGATCCTATCCATGGCATGAACTTTATCGATGTGATCTCGCGCTTTGAAAAAGACGAGCAAACCAAAGGCATTATTATGGTTGGTGAAATCGGTGGAACGGCGGAAGAAGAAGCCGCTGAGTACATAAAAAACCACGTAACTAAACCGGTTGTGGGCTATATCGCTGGCGTTACAGCGCCTCCTGGTAAGCGGATGGGTCACGCGGGTGCCATTGTTTCTGGTGGCAAAGGTACCGCAGATGCTAAATTTGAAGCACTGGAAGCAGCGGGGGTTCATATTGTAAAATCTCCCGCGCAAATGGGTGCAAAAATGAAAGAAATTTTAGGCTAGCTAGTTACCGAAAAGATAAAAAAAGGGCTGTACTCGTTGCAGCCCTTTTTTTGTCTTGCGCCTACTGGTCTAAAGGGATAAATAAATAATATTATATTGTTATGAAAATAGCCGTTGTGCAGTTTAACCCCCGCGTTGGCGACTTGATTGGCAACGCTGATCGAATTATCGACTTTTGTGCTCAAGCCATCGATCAAAGTGCGAGCGCGATTATTTTTCCTGAATTAGCGATAACGGGTTACCCGCCAGAAGATTTATTACTGCGCGACGACTTTATTCACGGTGTTGAAAAAGAACTTGAGCGCATTGCTAATAGCTGCCCGTTTATTACGATCATTTTGGGCTACCCAGAAAGAGATGAAAAGGGGCTGTTTAACAGCGCGGCGGTATTACAGGCCGGACAATTAATCGCTAATTACCGAAAGCAACGCTTACCAAATTACGGCGTATTTGATGAAAAAAGGTATTTTGTGCCGGGCTCTGCGGCCTGTACGTTTGATCTGGATGGCCTAAAAATTGGTTTAACGCTGTGTGAAGATATCTGGACGTCGGCGGCTTGCCTTCAGCTTAAACAGAGCGGCGCTTCACTCATCATTAACCTGAACGCCTCGCCTTTTGAAATTAACAAGGCCCAGCTTCGTATGAGCACGGTACGGGCGAGAGTTGAAGAAACCGGCTTGCCATTTATTTACCTAAATCAGGTCGGCGGGCAAGACGAACTCGTTTTTGACGGTGGTTCGTTTGCGATGAATGCCGATCAGGTCGTAGTGCATTCTTTACCCGCTTTTGAAGAAAGGATGGAGTTCATAGAGGTTGCGCGTAACGGCGAACCAAAGGGCACTAAAAGAATAGTGGATAAGCCATTGTCCGATTTAGCGAGTATTTATCAAGCGCTACTACTCGGCACGCGTGATTACGTCACAAAGAATGGTTTTAAAGGAGCCGTTCTTGGGCTGTCGGGTGGTATTGATTCGGCGTTGACGCTAGCGATTGCGGTAGACGCCCTGGGTGCTGATTGCGTAGAAGTGGTGTTGATGCCGTCTAAATATACCGCTGATATGAGTAACGAAGACGCGATAGCGCAAGCGAAAACGATGGGTGTTCAGCACCATATCATCCCAATTGCACCTGCGGTAGAGGCCTTTTCCGCCATGCTAGCGGGAACCTTTGAAGGGCTCGATGCTGATGTAACCGAGGAAAACATACAGGCGCGTAGCCGTGGTGTGCTGCTGATGGCCATTTCAAATAAGAAAAGAAAAATACTGCTGACGACGGGCAATAAGAGTGAAATGAGCGTGGGTTATGCCACGTTATACGGTGATATGGCGGGTGGTTTTGCGCCGATAAAAGATGTACCAAAAATGCTGGTTTTTGCTCTAGCAAAATACCGTAATGACATATCGCCCGTGATACCTGAGCGCGTAATAAACCGGCCACCATCCGCTGAGCTCGCGCCGGATCAAAAAGACGAGGATAGCTTGCCGCCGTACCCGGTGCTCGATGATATTTTAGAGCGTTATATTGAGTTGGATCAGTCGAGGCTGCAAATAATACAGACCGGTTATGAACAAGACGTGGTTGAACGCGTATTGAGGCTGGTCGAGCAAAATGAATATAAACGTCGCCAATCGCCACCAGGTATCAAGGTGACCTCCCGAGCGTTTGGCCGTGAGCGCCGTTTTCCGATCACATCGGGATTCAGTAAAGTCCTATTTCCCTCAGACTAACTATTTATCTAGCTCAAGATAGTTCCAGATCTTTTCTGAAACCGTTTTTTCGTGTGCGTACTCAGGATTGTCTAGCGGTGGCAAACCATTAGGGTAATTGAGATCATAGATACGCTGGGCGTCTGCCGATAAATCATTCATGCCGGTTTGTTGATACGCTTCCACCATCAATAACAGTGCGCGTGGAACGGCGGTTGTTTTTGGGTAATTTTCGATGATATTTGTAGCTCGATTGATAGCGGCAACATAGGCTTTTCGTTTCATGTAATATTCCGCTACATTCAAATCGTGTAACGCCAGATTAGACTTCAACGCAATAATTCGTTGCTTTGAATCGCCTGCGTATTTGCTGTCGGGAAAGCGGCGCAATAGCGTTTCAAAATCATCGAGAGATGTGATCGCGGCGCCGGGGTCACGTTGTGACTTGTCGGTGGGTAAGTAACGTTCTAAAAAGCCAATACCTCGGTTGAAGTTTATCAACCCCTTAAGGTAATAGATGTAGTCTACATTTTCATGGCGAGGGTGAATTCGAACAAAACGATCAGCCGTGGCCAGGGCAGATTCGGGTTCGTCATTTTTGTAATACGCGTAAGTCAGATCAATTTGTGCCTGCTGGGCGTACGTTCCAAATGGGTAGCGCGACTCTAGGCCTTCATACAGCTCAATTGCGGACACATAATTCTCGTCATTTAAAGCGGCCTTAGCTTCTTTATAAAAGTCAGCGGCGGACCAATTGGCTTTTTCATCGGGAGCATCGTTCGGCGTTACTACATCCATTATAGAGCAGGCGCTTAAAGCGCCGAAAATAAAAGCGAGTAGAATTCGTTTAATAGGTAGGTAGTTAATAAAAGTCATGAGTTAAAAAATCAGTTAAGAGAAATTAAGCGGTTATAATGCCGTAGCACATCAATTATTACAATGTTATCGGCTTGAAAACACCTCAACAAATAAAATTAATTATACCAGACGAGATGGCGGGTCAAAGACTAGACCAAGCGCTGGCTGAGTTATGCCCCGAATATTCGCGTAGCCGCCTGAAAAGTTGGCTCAATAGTGGCGATATTCTTATTGATAATGCGAGCCTTCGCCCGCGAGATAAAATTCACGGTGGCGAGTCGGTGGTAATCAACCCAATTGCAGATACTTCTTTAGACGTCAAAGCCGAGCCGATTAAACTGGATATCGTTTATCAGGACGACGCGATGATCGTGATCAATAAGCCGGCAGGGCTAGTCGTTCATCCAGCTGCTGGTAATTGGGGCGGTACCTTGCAAAATGCCTTGCTACACCATGATCCTGAATTAGAGGGGCTGCCGCGAGCTGGGCTAGTGCACCGGATTGATAAAGAAACCACAGGCTTATTGATGGTGGCGCGCACCCTAACGGCGCATAAAGTGTTGGTTGAACAGCTTCAAGCGAGAGCTTTTCAACGTGAATATTTGGCGGTGGTCAGAGGGTTTATAACGGCGGGTGGCACGATTAATGAAGCGATAGCTCGGCACCCAACGGATCGCAAGCGCTATGCCGTAAAAAATGGTGGCAAAGAAGCCGTGACGCACTATCGCGTTGAAAAGCGATTTGCCAAACACACCTTGTTAAGAGTTAGGCTCGAAACGGGTCGTACGCACCAAATACGCGTACACCTCAGTCATAGAAATCATCCGATTGTGGGCGATCAGGTTTATGGCGGGCGTTATAAAGCGATTGCAAATGCCAGCGAGTTACTCAGCGAAACCTTACGTGGATTTAGACGACAAGCCCTGCACGCGGCCAGATTAGGCGTCGTGCACCCGGTAACGGGCGAAGAAATTTCCTGGGAATGCGAGCTTCCCTCTGATATGGCTAATTTGGTTCGGGTGTTGCAGCAAGAGTGCCCTGCTAAATAGCATGCGCCTACACTTTATCGTACCCAATTGGCCAGCGCCAAAACAAGTTAAGGCGTTAACGACGTGCCGAAATGGTGGCGTGAGCGTTGGAGCTTATTCAAGCTTTAATCTGGCTCGGCACGTTAACGATGAAGCAACGGCGGTTACTCGGAATAGGGCGGCGCTGGTTGCTGAATTAGAGTTGCCAGCAGACCCCGTTTGGTTAGATCAGGTTCACGGCGTCGACATCGTGCAGTTAGATCAATGCAATAAACAAATAACTCATCAGGCGGATGCATCCCTGTCGCGTACTCATGGACTGGTTTGCGCAGTAATGACAGCCGATTGTTTGCCTATTTTATTATGCAAGCAAGACGGATCCGCAGTCGCGGCGGTACACGCGGGCTGGCGTGGGCTGCTATCTGGCGTTATAGAAAAAACCATCGCGGCACTGGGTGATACAGAACAAATTCTCGCCTGGCTGGGCCCCGCAATTGGACCAGGTCGTTTTGAAGTGGGTACTGAAGTAAAAGAGGCTTTCGTAAAAAAAAGTAGCGTGATGCAACAGGCGTTTCGACAAACTGATAAGACCCATCACTTGGCTGATTTGTACGCTTTAGCAAGAATGACGTTGATTCAATGCGGTGTAAAAAGAATATATGGCGGTGAGCATTGTACGTATAATGAGGCCGATAAGTTTTACTCCTACCGACGAGAACCCGCAACAGGCCGGATGGCTTCGTTAATCTGGCTTCAACCTTAAACTGTATTTATACCGATGAGCGCATTAACCTGGATCATTCTCTTTACCTTAATGGGTGGCGTACTGAGTGTTTTGGCCGCGTCTTTGGTGTTGGCATTACCAAAAACAATTATCGACAAAGCGCTGCCGTTTAGCGTTAGTTTTGCCACAGGCGCGCTGTTAAGCGTCTCTTTCGTCGGCTTAATACCACACGCACTGGAAGAAGTAGGCGCTGACAATTTCCACAAGCTCTCAATCACCATACTGGGCGGTTTGATGTTCTTTTTTGTGTTGGAAAAACTAGTGCTGTGGCGACACTGTCATCACGATGATTGTGAAGGACACATCGACGTGAGCGCGCATAGTCATAAGTCTGCCGGCACGCTGATATTGGTTGGCGATAGTGTGCACAATTTTGTCGATGGCGTTTTAATTGCAGCGGCTTTTTTAACCGATATTCACCTGGGCGTGGTGACGGCGCTGGCGGTAACAACCCATGAAATTCCGCAAGAAGTTGGAGATTTTGCCATTTTATTACAAAGTGGATTTAGTCGTAAAAAAGCCATTTTATATAACGTTATTTCCAGTTTAGCGACACTGGTTGGCGGCTTGTTAGCCTACTTTTGGTTGGCCGACTTTCAAGGCTTATTGCCTTATGTATTGGCGTTTGCTGCAGCCAGTTTTATATATATCGCGGTAGCCGATTTAATTCCTACGCTGCATAAACGCGTTAATTTATCAGCCGCCGTCGAGCAAATTGTATTAATGCTGTTCGGCATTGCCTTAATAAGCTGGTTGCACGGCTTTATTCACTAAATTTGCTGAATTAAAAAGCTGATCTGATCTAGATCATTGACTTGCCGCTTTATCGACCCCATTAATAGGCAATCAACAACTAATGAGGAATAACGAATGCGAATGGATAAACTGACCAGTCAATTTCAAATGGCCCTGTCGGATGCGCAAAGTTTAGCGCTAGGCAAGGAACATCAATTTATAGAACCAACGCACTTACTGATAGCAATGCTTGATCAGCAAGGCGCGAGTGTTCGCCATCTGCTGCATTTAGCCGGCGTAAATGTTAATAAGCTACGTTCATCTTTAGGTGAGGCGCTCGATCGGTTACCAACCGTTGAAGGCGTTGCGGGCGATGTTCAAGTGTCTAACGACCTCAGTCGTTTATTGAATGTAACTGATCAACTCGCGCAAAAACGCAAAGACGCTTATATTTCAAGTGAACTGTTTGTACTGGCGGCGCTCGATGATAAAGGTCAGGCTGGTAAGGCTTTGCAGGAATCCGGCGCGACGAGAAGTTTACTGGAAAAGGCGATTGAAGACGTGCGTGGTGGTGAAGCGGTAACCGACCAAAACGCCGAAGAAAACCGTCAGGCGCTGGAAAAATACAGTATCGATCTAACCGAAAGAGCCGAGCAGGGTAAGTTGGACCCAGTGATTGGCCGCGATGAAGAAATTCGTCGCACCATTCAGGTGTTACAACGGCGCACAAAAAATAACCCCGTGCTGATCGGTGAGCCAGGTGTGGGTAAAACCGCTATCGTCGAGGGGTTGGCTCAACGCATCGTTAATGGCGAAGTACCCGAAAGTTTAAAATCCAAGCGTTTACTGTCTTTAGATATGGCGGCGTTGATTGCGGGCGCAAAATTTCGCGGTGAATTTGAAGAGCGCTTAAAAGCGGTGCTGAACGACGTGTCCAAACAACAAGGGCAGGTTATTCTGTTTATCGACGAATTACACACCATGGTGGGCGCTGGTAAAGGTGAAGGCGCGATGGACGCTGGCAATATGCTTAAGCCCGCGCTGGCACGCGGTGAACTGCATTGCGTGGGTGCCACCACGTTAGATGAATACCGCCAGTATATTGAAAAGGACGCCGCGCTAGAGCGCCGTTTTCAGAAGGTGTTGGTTGATGAGCCCACGGTCGAAGATACGATCGCTATTTTACGCGGTTTAAAAGAACGCTACGAAGTGCACCATAGCGTCGAGATTACCGATCCGGCGATAGTATCCGCTGCGGTGTTGTCGCACCGTTATATTACCGACCGCCAATTACCAGATAAAGCGATTGATTTAATCGATGAATCGGCCAGTCGTATTCGCATGGAAATGGATTCTAAACCTGAATCGATGGACAGGTTGGAACGCCGTTTAATTCAATTAAAAATTGAACGCGAAGCGGTCAAAAAAGAAACCGATGAAGCATCGAAAAAGCGTTTAAATCTGCTGGAATCTGAGATAAACGAGCTGGGAAAAGAATACGCTGATCTGGAAGAAGTGTGGAAGTCTGAAAAGGCCGCCATGCAAGGTAGCGCGCAACATAAAGAAGAGCTGGAACGGGCCAAACTGGAAATGGAAACCGCGCGTCGTGCGGGCGATTTAACGCGTATGTCCGAGCTGCAATACGGCGAAATTCCGCGTTTAGAAAAAGCCATTCAAGAGGCCGAAAAAGGCGATGGCGATCACGTCTTTACTTTGTTACGTAATAAAGTCACCGAAGAAGAAATTGCCGATGTGGTGTCTAAGTGGACGGGTATTCCTGTCTCAAAAATGCTCGAAGGTGAACGCGAAAAACTATTACAGATGGAAGGCAATCTAAGCCAGCGTGTTATTGGCCAAGGTGAAGCGGTGAAGGCCGTCAGCGACGCTATTCGACGTTCTCGCGCGGGCTTATCAGACCCTAATCGCCCGAATGGTTCGTTCTTATTTCTTGGTCCAACTGGCGTCGGTAAAACAGAGCTTTGCAAGGCATTGGCAGAATTTTTGTTCGATACCGAAGAAGCGATTGTGCGAATTGATATGTCCGAATTTATGGAAAAACACTCGGTCGCAAGGCTGATTGGCGCGCCTCCTGGTTACGTTGGCTATGAAGAAGGTGGCTATTTAACCGAGGCTATTCGTCGCAAACCGTATTCCGTTATTTTGATGGACGAAGTAGAAAAAGCGCACCCAGATGTGTTCAATATCTTATTGCAAGTACTGGACGATGGCCGTTTAACCGATGGTCAGGGTAGAACGGTAGATTTTCGTAATACCGTAATCGTGATGACCTCTAATCTGGGTTCAGATCGCATTCAGGAACTAGCGGGCGAAGCGAATTACGAGGAAATGAAAAGCGCCGTAATGGACGTGGTCGGCAATCATTTCCGTCCCGAGTTTATCAACCGTATCGATGAGTCGGTGGTGTTTCACCCACTCGGTCGTTCGCAGATCAGAGCGATCACCACGATACAAGTGGAGGTGCTACGTAAACGCCTGCAAGATCGAGATATGGATTTACTGGTATCGGATGCAGCTCTAGATAAACTCGGTGAAGCTGGGTTTGACCCGGTGTACGGTGCACGGCCATTAAAAAGAGTGATTCAGCAACGCTTGGAAAATTCCCTTGCGCAAGATATTTTATCCGGTCACTTTATGCCGGGCGACACGATAAAGGTTGAGTTAGAAGGCGATGATATGAAACTGGTGTTTAGCAAAGCGTAATGATGATTAATCGCTAAACCTGATATCACCATACCAGGCCTGAGCGGCGGCACCCGTTTGATCGGTGTCCGTCATGATGGCGACAGCTTCTATCGTCGTTATCTTTTTGCCGAACACGCGTTGAATATCTTGTAAAACGTTTCTGCTTTCGCTGCGCCACCGATTGGCTTGCTCTTCACCAGACTGAAGCGTAAACATTTGTGCGTTTGCCGTATAGGGGTTTGGCCAGTGTTCGCCAATGGCTGACTTATTGGCCCACACGTAGTTCAATGTCTTGGTTTGCCAGAAAAAAGGCCCGTCAGAAAATACAACGTAAACGCGGGCGCTAAAATCATCACCCGATTTAACGCGCTCATTGGCGTTAGGGAGCGTGCTTTTAACCTTCCATGACCAATGAATAATCGGCGTTTTGTTCAGATCAATATCAATTTCTCTAAATAAACCAGAGGCAGCGTTTGAACTACTAGCGCTCAATACACTTAGACCGTCAATTTGTTTTAGTTGATACTTTGTTTGTCCCTCAAATTCTTTTTCAGTCCAGCCCGTTAAGTCGCCCCGTGAAAAGTCACCAACAATAATAGTCTCCGCCTGCGTGAGAGGCATAAAACTCAAAAGAAAAAATAATAGGTATGTTCTAGAGTTCATAATCGATCCAAGTTAGGTAGTTAACTTAACACCTAGGTTAATTTTAAAGATAGGCGAACATAGCCTGGTATCGCCTAATTGCGTAGAGCCATAAGGTGAGGGCTTTGAGGTTCAGCTTGTCACGATACGGTAATAAATATAACGTATCGTGACAAATATACTTAATAAGCGATTATTTTATGACGAAAACAAAAGTTTTACTGGTTGAAGACGACGAAGATATTGGCGAAATGTTACAGCTTGCGCTGATGTCTAATGACCTTGATGTGGTTTGGTGCGTAGACGTGATGAAAGCGCAGAAGTCGCTTCATGAAATAATGCCAGACATCATCTTATTGGACTGGATGCTACCGGGTATTAGTGGCCCTGATTGGGTTAGATTTTTAAAAAATCAGGATGAAAACAAACACATCCCCATTATCATGCTGACGGCTAGAGGCACAGAAGACGACAAAATTGTCGGGCTGGAAACGGGCGTAGATGATTATATGACCAAGCCGTTTTCGGTTCGCGAACTGGTCGCACGAATTAAGGCGGTGCTCAGGCGGGTTGAATCGACAGATAATAGCAATTTGTTATCGATAGGCCCTCTTGTGATTGATCCTGAGGCGCATAGCGTAGCCCTTAACAATGTTGAAGTGATGATGAGCCCGACAGAATATAAATTGCTTTATTTTTTGGCGGCAAACCACAATAAGGTGTATTCACGCAATCAGTTATTAGATAACGTTTGGGGTAATAATGTGTACGTGGAAGATCGTACTGTTGACGTACATATACGGCGTTTAAGAAAAATTTTAGAAGCCCAGGGTTGCGCAGACCTGGTTCAGACGGTACGCGGTTTTGGTTATAAATTAACGGCTATTTAAGATGGACATGGATTGGAAATTTGAACGCAATTATTTGTTGTTATGCCTGTTAATCGGCGGGGTATTAGGTGCCTTAGTTGGACAAACCGCATGGTTTATAGCGGCCTTTTTATTGGGCTATATTGCATTTCAACTTTATCACTTACAGAAACTTCATAACTGGGCTCAAGGAAATGAGCTGGACAGTGTGCCGTTTGAGAATGGCCTTCTGGGTCAGCTGGGGTATCAGATATACCAGTTTAAAAAGCAGCGTTTAGCGCAAAAAAACAGCGTTAGCGAACAACTGGAGCGATTCAGAAAGTTGATTTCTATTTTTCCGGATGGCGTAGTTATTTTATCGTTATCCAATGAAATCAAATGGTTTAACGATCGGGCGTCAATACTATTAGGTTTAAAAAAAGATGATGAAGGGCAGCCAATAAACCATTTGATGCGTCACCCGCATTTCACAAGATTACTCAATCAGCCTAAAAAAGATGGTGTGCTGGTAATGGGGTCGCCCGTTATTGAGTCGAGCTGGACGGCAGAGAAAATTGAGATAAGAGTGCTACCTTACGGCTCCGATGAGCGTTTACTTCTGGTGCGCGACGTAACAAAAGTAGAACGGACGAACCAGATGCGTAAGGATTTTGTATCAAACGCCTCGCATGAATTAAGAACGCCGTTAACCGTGCTGAAGGGTTACGTTGAAATGTTATTGACTGATAGTTCGGCTGGAAAAGAACGGGTAGAGAAGTCACTGCAAAAAGTAGATCAACAGGTGCTTAAAATGCAAACGATGATCGATGAGCTTTTGCAGTTGAGTAAACTTGAAGACAGTGGTGTGGAAAATTCGAATAATATTATCAATATGCACGACCTGTTCGAGCAGCTTGATATAGAGTTTACGCCCGTCGCCAAGCAGCGAAAACAAGCGCTACGACTTGATCTGCAGCCAAACGTTGATCTAAAAGCTAATAAGAGCTCTATGCTTACCGTTTTGCGCAATCTTATTAATAACGCTATTAACTATACGGAGCAACGTGGGGAAGTTCGTGTCAGCTGGTCGCTGAATGATAAAGGAGAAGGCGTTTTAAGTGTAAGCGATACGGGCAAGGGTATCGCCGCCAGACATTTAGGCCGCCTAACAGAGCGTTTTTACCGCGTGCCAGAAAACAATATTATGCATAAAAATGGCACAGGACTCGGCTTAGCCATCGTTAAGCACGAGTTAGAACGACACGAAGCACAGCTTATTATTGATAGCAAAGTGGGTGAGGGAAGCCGATTTCAATGTCTCTTTTCTGCAAACAGAGTTAATCAATAGTTAACGGAAATTAAGGTTTATTACCGTCATTAAACTGTCATGTTTCGTTCATTATAATGCCACATGGCAAACATAAACTGACCGGCAAGATAAGGCGTGGCTTTATCCATGATTTAAATAACTGGAGATTTGTAAATGAAAATGAAGAAAATATTAGCATTAGGAATAATGGGCTTAACAGCCGCTACGGCAGCTCACGCGGCTAAAATTGAAGGTACGGGATCAAGTTTTGCGTATCCTGCGTACACGACGTGGAGCAAGGCGTATTACGATGAAACGGGCAACCAGGTAAATTACACGCCAACAGGCAGTGGTTCAGGCATTAAAGAGGTGTCAGCTCGTCACGTTGATTTTGGTGGTACAGATAAACCTTTAAAGTCTGATGTGTTAGCTAAAGAGGGCCTAATTATGTTCCCAACGGCTATCGGCGCAGTAACATTTGCTTATAACGTTGAAGGCGTTAAAGGCTTAAAGTTAAGTGAGGCAGCCATTTCAGGCATTATGTTGGGCACTATTACCAAATGGAACGATGCGCTGATTAAAAAAGAAAACGCGAGTGTTAACTTGCCTAATGAGGACATTTTATTTGTTCACCGTAGCGATAAATCAGGTACTACTTTCGCATTTACCTATTACTTGAGCAAAATGAATAAGCAATGGCGCAAACAGGTAGGGGCGAAGAAGGTCGTTGACTGGCCATCTAAAAATCGTATTGCTGGTAAAGGTAATTTCGGTGTAGCCACAGCAATTAAAAATAATGCGTTTTCAATTGGCTATGTAGACTACGCCGATGCAAAGAAAAATGAGCTGGATATGGCTATTATAGAAAATGCCGAAAAGAAATTTATCGTGCCAGAGCCCGCTTCATTTGAGGCAGCGGCGACTTACGCGGACTTAGATCCGAAAAAAGATTTTTACGCCAATATTGCTTACCCACCAAAAGGTTACCCAGTTGTTACGGCAACGTTTGTTCTGGTTCCTAAAGAAGGTAAAAACTCAAAAGAAGTGATTAAATTCTTTGAGTACGCACTGACTAAAAAGAATAAATTAATTGAAGAAGTTGGGTATGTAACTCTCCCAGAGGTTGTTATTAAGAAAATTCAAGGCTACTGGGTAGAAAAAGGTTTAAAATAAACCGAACATTTATCTAAGTTTTAGAAGTATCTATAACCTTCCCAATGTTCCATTGGGGAGGTTATTCATTAAATAGAAGGCGGTAATGGAATTAATTTTTAAAAAACTAGCTCAGTTAAGTGCCAGCCTGGTGTTTTTTATTCTGGCCGCGACGGCGATCGTTCTGTACCTGTCTGCTAAGCCTGCTATTGAAGAGTTTGGTGTAAATTTCTTATTTGAATCACGCTGGGGAGTCGAAGAAAAAGTTGAGTTGTCTGCGTTTGAACAAAGCAAGCAAGAGCTAGTGACTGGCAACATTGATGATGAAGACTTCATAACAGATGATGAGGACTTCATAATGGATGATGAGGACTTTGTAACTGATGATGATACAGAAACGAACTCCAATAGCTCTAAAATCATCTATGGCGCTTTAGTTCCCATCGTCGGTACTATATTTTCAACATTAATTGCCATGCTGTTTTCTATACCTATTGCGATGGGCATAGCCGTTTTTTTATCTGAAATAGCTGCAGGTTCACTTGCTAAGCCTGTAGGTGTCGCGATTGAGCTACTCGCTTCCATTCCCAGTATTATTTATGGTATGTGGGGGCTATTTTATTTTGGGCCGTTTATCGCCAATATTTTTGGTGGTAACACGGTGTCGTTGCTCGTTGCGGGTTTAGTCCTGGGGATCATGGTCATTCCTTTTATGGCGGCGCTTAGCCGAGATGCCATCAGTACAGTGCCTGACCTGCTAAAAGAGTCGGCTTACGCGATGGGTGCTACTAAACTGGAAGTGATTAAGGACGTGGTGTTTCCCTACGCAAAATCGGGCATTATAGGCTCAATTATTCTTTCTTTTGGTCGCGCTTTAGGCGAAACGATGGCGGTGGCTTTTGTTATCGGCGGGGTGTATCAATTTGCTGGGAAAGTAACCGATCCAACCAACTCAATACCTGTGGTGCTAGCGAATAGCTTTGCAGAATCCAATGGTTTAAGTTTGTCGGTACTTTTCTATCTGGCGCTGATATTATTTACGATGAGTTTTATCGTTATAGCGGTCGCTAAATTTTACTTTTTGAGGCGGAAATAATGCGACTATTCATGAATAAGCTATTTCTTGTTTTTTCTACCATAACGGCACTGATAGGGCTGTTCTTTTTGGCCTGGATTTTATACACACTGTGCTCAAAAGGCATAGCGGGCTTAAGTGTGGACGTGTTTACTAAAGACTTAATAGACGGTGGCTTACGTAATGTTATTGTCGGCCAGTTAATGATGTCAGGTGTGGCGACCTTTATTGGAATTCCTGTTGGCATTCTGGCGGGTATTTACCTTCAAGAATACGGTCAAAACTCAAGAATAACCGAGATTATGCGCGATTTGAGTGACGTGATGATGTCGGCTCCATCCATTGTAGTGGGGACGTTTGTGTACGCGATTGTTGTCGTTCCAACGGGGCATACCAGCGGTTGGGCTGGCGTGCTAGCCTTATTTATTTTAATGGTACCGATTATCGTTAGAACCACAGACGATATGCTTAACTTGGTGCCTGTTGAGCTACGTGAAGCGGGCATGGCGATTGGCGCATCGAAATATCACGTGACCATGAATATCGTTGTTCGTTACGCCAAAGCGGGAATTTTGACAGGAATTTTACTGGCATTCGCGCGAGTTGTAGGTGAAACAGCGCCGCTGATTTACACCAGTGGTTCTAGTCAGTTTTGGTCAACGGATCTGAGTGGTAACTTCCCGTCGTTAACGGTATCCATATACAATCTGGCGACCATGCCTGACGATGAGATGGTTCAGTTGGGCTGGACGGGTGCTTTTTTGTTGACCAGCATGGTGCTAATCATTAACTTAATCGGCAGGTATGCCAGCAATAAAAAGAGACGTTGAATAATGAAGAACATGATGGAAGTACTAGGATTAACGTTTACTTACAAGGGTGAGACTGAACCGTCGTTAACGAATGTTACATTGCCAGTTGAAAAAAATAAGGTGACGGCTCTTATTGGCCCCAGTGGTTGCGGTAAATCAACCTTATTACGTGGAATGAATCGCATTCATGACTTATACCCGGGGCATCGATACGAGGGCACGATTAATTTATTAAATTCGGATGCCCAAGGTTATACCGATATTCTGGCGATTAAAAAAGAAGCAGAGTTAATTCGTTTACGTCAGCGAGTCGGTATGATTTTCCAAAAGCCTACGCCATTTCCAATGACTATTTTCGAAAACATTGCTTACGGATTAAGGTTAGCGGGTGTTAAAAAACGACCTGATATCGAAGAGGTCGTTGAAAGAGCGTTGCGAGACGCCGCCTTGTGGGAAGAAGTAAAAGACAGGTTAAGCCTGGATGCGCGGAGCCTAAGTGGCGGGCAACAGCAGCGCTTATGTATTGCTCGTGCGATAGCATTAAAACCCGAAGTCATATTATTTGATGAACCGACCAGCGCGCTGGATCCGATTTCAACCTTGGCGATTGAAGAAATGATATCGGTGCTGCGGGAAAAATACAGTATTTGCATCGTCACTCACAATATGCAACAGGCGGCGCGTATTTCCGATTACACGGGTTTTATGTATCTGGGTGAAATGATTGAATTTGACCAGACAGATACTATTTTTATGAAACCATCCATTAAACAGACTGAAGACTACATCAGTGGTCGTTTCGGTTAAGGAGAGAAAGCAGATGGCTACACGACAACATATTTCGCATAAATTTGACGAAGAGGTAGAGGAAGTCACCAGTAACGTTTTGAGCATGGGTGGTCTGGTGCTTGAACAAGTTGATAGGGCGGTGACCGCTTTATTGACTCGCGATAAAGCGCTGGCTGAATCAGTCATAGAAGACGATGTAAAAGTGAATACCTTTGATGTAAAAATAGATGAACAGTGCAATCGTATTATTGTGATGCGTCAACCTACAGCGACAGATTTAAGGTTCATTATGGCGGTTATAAAAACAACCAATGATTTAGAAAGAATTGGAGATGAGGCAAAACGAATAGCGCGCCAGGCAATAGATATTTCAGCTAGAGGCACTATTCCAGAGCTGTTTTCTAGTATGGAGCAGCTGGCGGAGCGCGTGAAAGATATGCTCAATAGAAGTCTGGATGCGTTTGCACGGAAAAATATAGAAGAGGCCGTTTTGGTTATCAACCTGGATAGCAAGGTTGACAGGGATTACGAAAACCTAACGCGTCAACAAATCACTCATATGATGGAAGACCCGCGAAAAATTCATGCTTCTATCGATTTATTGTGGTCTGCTAGAGCGCTGGAGCGCATCGGTGATCGCTCGTGCAATATATGCGAGTATGTTATTTATCTGGTTAAGGGGAAAGACGTCAGACACATTGATATTAAAGAGTTAGAAGAGCAACTCGAAGAGTAAATTAGCGCAAAAACTACAACAAAAAGCCCACTAAACGGTGGGCTTTTTGTTGCGTAACGGCAAAAAACAACAACTGTCACTTGCCTGTCACAAGACTGTCATCTTTAAACACTAAAATTCTTCCGCGTTACAAATTTAATTATTAAACCAAAGAGGGATAAAAATGAAACAAACAAAATTATCAGTTGCAATTAAAGCAACATTATTAGGTGCTTCAATCGCACTTGCGCCTGCCGCATTTGCAGCAGACAAAGAATTGTTAGAGGCACTATTATCTAATGGTTCGTTGTCACAAGGTCAATACGATACATTGATGAAAAATGCTGCTGACGACATTACCGTTAGCACCAAAGGTGGTCACCTTAAGTTTAAATCAGGCGATGCTAAATTCCAGATTGGTGGACGTTTGATGGCTGATTACGCCGCGATTTCAGATGACAGAAATCTTGACGGCGACGGATCTGAGTTTCGTCGTGCACGTCTTTTTGTAAAGGGTGAGGTTTTCAAAGACTGGGGCTTTAAAGCACAGTACGATTTTGCCGAAGATGAAGTAACTGCTAAAGATCTTTACATTGCCTACGATGGTTTTGACTCAACTTCAATTAAAGTAGGTAACACCTTTATGCCGAGTGGTTTAGAGGCTCAAACTAGCTCTAAATACATAACGTTTATGGAAAGATCAATGATTCAAGACGTATTTGCTGTTGGCCGTAAAAATGGCGTATCTGTTACTACAAATGGTGACAACTGGACATTACAGGGTGGCTTACATATGCAAGGTGTTAGCAATGATAATAATGGCCGCGATGAAGATTATGGTTATGGTGTCCGCGCTACCTTTGCGCCAATAGCTGGCCAAACACAAGCCGTACATTTTGGTGCCTCTTTTAGCCATCAGGAATTTGATGATAATGGTACGGAGCGTTTCAGAGCTCGTCCTGAGATTCATACCATCAACAACAGGCCTTTTGACACAAAAATTGACGGTGTTGAATCAACCGATAACTATGGCCTTGAAGCGGCTGCAGTAATGGGACCATTCTCTTTGCAGACAGAGTACTTTGCTAAAGAAGTGCAAACTGCCAATGGCGATCTGGATTTAGATGGTTGGTATGCTTATGGTAGCTTCTTCCTAACGGGTGAGTCACGCGCTTATGATGGTAGCAAAGGTTCTTTTGGCCGTGTTAAGCCTAATAGTGTTGTTGGTAAAGGCGGTATCGGCGCATGGGAATTAGGCGTTCGTTATTCTAGCATCGACCTTTACGATGGAGCGTTAGCACCGGTCAATTCTATCGGTGAAGAAGGAGAAGTGCTAACTATTGGCGTTAACTGGTATGCGACACCGACTATTCGTTTCATGGCGAATTACGTTCAAAGTACAGTTGAACATACTGGCACATTACTGGCGGATGAAGATATTGATGCGTTACAAGTACGCGCACAAATCGACTTCTAAGTATTGATTAAACTGCGGTTAGCCGTAGTAAGAAGTAAAAAGCCCGATGTTGCATCGGGCTTTTTTTTGCGCGCTATTTAATTGAATCAACATAATAGCTAGTTATCAGTTCTAAGGTCTCGATTTCATGATTTCTTCTTGCAGTTGTAACAACACTGTCACCTAAGGTTGAGATTATTACTCCTGTAATGATATGGAGACGTCTAGATGACTTTATGTGCAATTAATAGAAATACCGGTGAGTCTGTGTACCGTCAAATTTGCCGTATTTTAGAGCAGGAAATTAAATCCACCTATGAGGCGGGGGATTACTTACCAGTTGAAGTTGATCTGGCGGCTCGCTTTTCTGTTAACCGGCATACCTTGCGGCGAGCTATAGATGAGTTGGTGTCGATAGGTTTGGTTGAGCGCCAGCATGGCCGGGGTAACCTTATTTTAGGTGAGGCGCTGGAGTATAAGGTGGGTGAAAAAACACGCTTTACTGAACGCTTAGAATCATTAGGAAAATTAGCAAGCACCAAAGTCATTCGCAAAATTGTTGTGCCCGCTTACGGTGGAGTCGCTCGACGTTTAGCCATTAAGGAGGACTCATTTGTATTAATGATTGAAACCTTAAGGCAGGTTGATGGGCGGCCTTTTTGTGTGATTTCGCATTTCATTCCAGTAAGTAGGTTCCCTGACTTTGAAACGGACTACCGGGGCGGGTCTTTGCACGCTCTTTTTGAACAAAAGTATGCGATTACACCGGTTAGAAAAGAGAGTTTGACGACGGCATGTCTACCCCTAGGTGACGATGCCGTACACCTTTTGATACCTAAGAATTTCCCGATTTTACGTGTAAAAAGCGTCAATATTGACGCCAAAACACAGCACCCTGTTGAGTACTCGATTACACGTTTTCGTTCTGATCGAGTTCAACTTTCTTTTACACCTTAATACTTAACCTAAATAGATGGAGCTTTAAAATGAAAATGAAAAATTATTTAATCATGGCCTTAGCATCACTGGCTATAACTACAAACGTGTTAGCCGTAGAGTTGCCTAAAGGAACGGCTGATGACCCGCTCAGAGTTATGATGGTACCTGCAGATACTGGTGGTGCGGATGTGGCAGAAGACTACAAGCCGGTGTTTGATGCGATAGCAAAACACTACGGCATTCACTTTAAAGTGATGTCAGGTGAGAGTTATGCTGCTGTTGTTCAAGGCTTATGTGCTAATCACGCGGATATTGCCTGGTATGGCCCCGTTACTTTTGGCCAGGCACATGAGCTATGCGGCGCTGAACTGCTTGCTTTGGATGTTTTGGGGGGTGAATCGGTCTATTACTCGGGTATTTTTACTAAAAAAGGTAATGGCATTGAAACGCTAAAAGATCTTAAGAACAAAATCATTTCTGTTGGCCCTACCTCGTCTACATCCTCATTTAACTTCCCTATGGCAATGATTATAGACGCGGGTGTTGACCCCGTTAACGACCTGGCAAAAGTTGTAATAACAGGTAGCCATACTAATTCAATAGCCGCTTTAAAAGAAGGCCGAACAGATGCGGCAGCAGCATCGTTTAACTCATGGGAAAAGGCCGTTAATAAAGGCATTATTGATGCGAGAAAATTTCGCGTATTAGCCAAATCTGAGCCGATTCCAAACCCACCATTGGCGATGAATCCTAATTTACCTGCTGAATTAAAAAGCAAATTAAAGCAGGCATTTAACAATATTCATAAACAGGTAAACCCCGAGTTAATCCGTGGCTATGGCGGTAAAAAAGTTGACCGTTACGACGCCGATTATTCACAAGAAAAAATGCTTTCAGCGCTTAATAAGTTATCAAAAGTCAACGACCAATTAAAGTCTGAATTAATTGAAAAAGCCGGTAAATAACAGCTAAAAGGATAGATCGGGGGCTGACTATCAGCCCCCGATTATTACTCAATCTATAGATAAGGAAAAGCGATGCTGACATTCAAATCTACATCAGTCATATACGGTGACGGTACTAAAGCGGTCGATAATATTGATTTAACGATAAATAAAGGAGAGTTTTGTGTGTTACTCGGTCCGTCGGGTGCGGGCAAATCAACGTTAATGGGTTTGCTCAATGGTTTGGTTACGCCCACCTCTGGACAGATTGCCTTGGATAGCGTGGTGATGAGTAACAAAACTAAACGTCAGATTCAGCAAAAAATTAGCATGATTCATCAGCAGTTACATTTAGTTCCGCGTTTAAAAGTGCTGCATAACGTGTTGATGGGTAAGTTATTTGCGGTTCCTACTTTGCTTAGTTTGCTTAAGATATTCAACAAAGATGACCAGCAGCGCGCCTGCATGCTATTGCAAGAAGTTGACTTGGAAGAAAAGCACCTTTATCGGCGGGCTTCAAATTTATCAGGTGGACAGCAACAGCGAGTGGCCATTGCCCGCGCTTTTATGTCAGAACCTCAAGTGGTTTTAGCCGATGAGCCGGTTGCTAGTTTAGACCCAATGGTTAGCCGGCAGGTCTTAACCAGCCTCAAGTCAGCCTCACGTAATCACAACGCAACGGTGTTGTGTAGCTTGCACCAAGTCGAGTACGCGCTTGAGTTTGCCGATCGAATTATTGCTATGAAAAAAGGTCAGGTGGTTTTCAATGGCCCCCCCAGTGAGCTAGATGAAAAAAGCCTTAAATATATTTATGGCGATGAATACGCAAGAGACGTATTGCCTTCGAAAAGAACATCTGTTTGTGCGGCTGCGGCCGCAGTCAATAATCTTGCGATAGCTTAAGAGGAATAGTGATGGCAAACAATCCGCATATGCAAAATGAAAAACCCTGGCAACAGTGGGAATTACAGCAAGTCGTTACACCTAAGATCGTAGGCTTATTGCTGCTTATGATAGTACTGCTAGGTTTTTCAGCTCGTAACACAGAAATGGATAAAGCGGCTTACAAAACGGGCGAGGCAATTTTAGCGGTGGTTGGGTTGTCTAAATCGACCGTTATGGATGGAGCCAGTAGCTTTGCTAAGCAAGCCTTTCCGCTAACGTTTGAGTCCAGAAAACCGACCAATCGTATTATCGATCTTGATCGTGAAAACTTGCCGTTTATGAGTTACATTGAAACGGTCGAAAAAAAGCAATATGACGCACTAAACGATAGCTACCGATCTGAATCGGTCGAATATTTAGTGACCCCTATGGGCTACCTAGTAAAAGTGTTGGTTAAAATGTGGGAAACCATAGAGATGGGCTTTTGGGGCACCTTAATCTCGGTGTTAATTTCAATCCCATTAGCGGTTCTATCGGCTAAAAACTACACACCCAACAAATTCTTTTACCTCTCATCACGATTTATTTTAAGTTTTCATCGCGCTATGCCGGAGCTTATTGTGGCGCTATTTTTTGTATTAATGTACGGCTTTGGCCCGATAGCAGGTATTTTTGCTTTGGCGATGCACACCAGCGGTGTGTTGGGTAAATTTTTTGCCGATGAAATAGAGAATGCACCTAAAGGCCCACAAGACGCCTTGCTATCCAGTGGCGCAAATAAATTAAAGGTCTTGCGTTATGCGGTATTGCCGCAAGTATTTCCTAGTTATGTCGGCTATGTGCAGTACATTTTGGAACGTAATATTCGCACCGCAACGGTGCTGGGTATGGTCGGTGCAGGCGGTATTGGTATGGAGCTAAAAGGCCGTTGGGATATGTTTGCTTACTCACACGTAGCGACAATTTTGTTAGTTATTTTAGTGACCGTCATGTTGTTAGAGCTAATAAGCCAAAGAATCAGATCAAAAGCGATGTAATTAAACGATTTATTAGCGGGCCTTAGTTTAGCTTAAAAATAAGTCTAGACATCTAAACAGAGAGAAAAATGAATATAAAACAACGTAAAAACTGGGTTAGCTTGTTAACCGCAGTAGATTCGCAACAGCTTTATCAAGTCACGGAACAATTAAGTAGTGAATTTGATGTTAGTTATAAAGCGCTGCCGCAAAGCGGGCTGGGTATGTTGAAGCTGCGTGATGGAGCGCTACACGAGCCTTTTTATTTAGGTGAGATACCTATTTCAAGTGCTTGGGTAGAGTTAACCTTGGCTAATGGCGATAAGGTGGAAGGCGCAGCTCAAGTGATGGATGACAGTCATCAATTAGCCGAAGCTTTGGCGGTATGTGATGCGGTGTTAGCCAATCAATTGCCAGGGTATCAGCAACTCGTTAGCTTGTTAGAGCAGGCGGCACAAAAAATTGAACAGCAACGGCGTCATCGCAAGCAGGTTATGCAACGGACGCAGGTTGATTTTTCATTACTGGACGCAACCGGAGGTTCTGATGACAAAAATTGAAGCGATTTGGACGCCGATCGTTCAGCAGCAAGTGTGTCGGCTACTCATGGGCGTAATGTCTCGGCCAGGCCGCATCGAGAATTTGGCAGAAATCAGTTGCGGGACGTCAGCAGAACGCGCTGTATTAGCGACCTTGCTGGATGCTGAAGTGAGTTTATGCGATCAACATGAACGCCTTGATTCTGCCGATTGGCCTTTATTACAAGCGCAAAGTGCGTTGGCAAATAAAGCAAATTATGTGTTGTGTGAGGCCGCTAATGCGGTTGATTTTTCACCCATGTTAGGCACCTTATCCTCGCCTGAGAACTCTACGACATTGCTACTAGTTGTAGATAGTTTAGGCACGGGTGAGATTGAATTGAGTGTTACAGGGCCTGGCGTCAATGGTAATCAAGTGGTGCGGTTATCCGGTCTGCATAAGGGCTGGTTGGAGCAGCGTCAGCAGTGGGTCAGCTTGTTTCCGCTCGGTGTCGATATCATTTTGTTGGATGCAACTCGGGTTATGGCGCTGCCAAGAACCACAAATATTGAGGTGATTACATGGGGTATGTAGCAATAAAAGGCGGCGCTCGCGCAATCAAAGGGGCTGAAGACGCACTCGACCAAATTCGTTGTGCGCAAGGTGACTCAGGCACGCCGTTAGATGCGAAGACCATTGAACATCAGTTGCACTTTTTACACGGACGAGTGTTATCTGAAGGGGGTTTGTATCACCCTAAATTAGCTTCCTTGGCAATCAAGCAAAGCTTGGGTGATACCCTGGAAGCTGCATTTGCTTTAAGGGCGTACCGATCGACTAAACCGCGCTTATTAGAAACACCTGTATTGGATACCAGCAATATGCGTATGGTTAGGCGTATTTCAGCCGCGTTTAAAGATATTGCAGGTGGTCAAATGTTGGGTGCTACCAGTGATTATGCCTTGCGCTTGATGCGCACTGAATTATTGGATGAGTCGGTAGAGGCATTTCGTCAGGTAACAAAAAAATGGTTTGATGAAGATTTGGATGAAGCCGATATTCCTGACACTTTTCCAAAAGTTTTAGATGGCTTGCGCGCTGAAGGACTATTGGCCGACATCGATACGGCAGCAATGCAGGCGCCCTTTGATATTACCCGTGAGCCGTTAATTTTTCCGGTGCCCCGATCTGCCGCATTAGCCACCATGGCGCGTGGAGAAACCGGTTCTTTATTAGCGATAGCCTACTCAAATATGCGCGGTTACGGTGATGTGCACCCGACGGTCGCAGAGTTACGTGTGGGCTATATCCCCGTCATGTTGCCACACCCTATCAGCGGTGAGTTGATAGAAGCAGGTGAGGTGTTGATGACCGAATGTGAAATAGTCGCTATGTATGACAGCGAAGATGAAAAAGAAAAACCAACGTTTAGCTTGGGTTACGGTGCGTGTTTTGGAAGCAATGAAGTAAAAGCGATTGCGATGGCTATTTTAGATAAGTCGCTACAAGCGGGTATGAAAGATGGGCCAAGCAACCCATCAGAAGACCCAGAGTTTGTGTTATTACACGTTGATGGAATCGATTCTATGGGGTTTTGTACACATTACAAAATGCCACATTATGTCACCTTCCAATCAGATATGGATCGTTTACGCCATACACAAAAAAAAGCGACAGGAGAGCCGTTATGATGAGAAAGTCAAATTCGGCATACCCATTCGGCTTTCTTGATGAATATGCAAAAAAAGAAGTACGCCGGACGATATTAAAAGCGATAGCGATACCGGGCTATCAAGTGCCTTATTCTTCACGAGAGATGCCTATGGGGCGCGGCTTCGGAACAGGCGGATTGCAAATAACGTTATCAATAATAGGCGCTGGCGATACGCTGAAAGTGATTGACCAGGGTGCGGATGATTCGGTTAATGCCGTCAATCTACGTAGTTTTATTGAAATGACCTGTGACGGTATCAATACAACAGATATCACCACTCAGGCTGATTTAATTCAGTCGCGTCACCGGATTCCGGAAAAGCCTTTGAACGAAGAGCAGGTGCTTGTTCTGCAAGTGCCTTATCCCGATCCGTTAATTGTGGTTGAACCATCAGAAAGCGAGCGAAAAATAATGCATGGCGAAGCTGACTATTCGCGCCTGTTGGTCAAATTATACGAAGATATTGTGAAGTTTGACGAAATCACTATTTCGCACCGTTATCCTACTTGCATCAATGGCCATTACGTCATTGACCCCTCACCTATTCCACGCTGGGATGTGCCTAAATTACATCAATCTAAAGCCTTGGTATTGTTAGGTGCCGGCCGTGAGAAAAAAATCTATGCCGTTCCACCTTATACCGATGCAGAACCGTTGGCATTTGATGATATGCCGTTCCGTGTAGAAAGTTTTAATGATGAAAATGGCCAACGTCGTTGTTGTGATCGCTGTGGCGATGACACCAGTTTTTTAGATGAATTTGACGGACAAGGTGGCGAAAAAGTGTACCAGTGCTCAGACAGTGATTGGTGCCGTGAACAATCGATAGCCAAAGGAGCATAAGATGGAAAAAATCCTTGAAGTAAGAAACTTAAGCAAGGTCTTTGGTAAAGGTTGCCCGAATTGTTTTGAAAAAACTGGCCCTGAATTGAATACCAATATTTGTCCAGATTGTAAAAGTGTTGTGGCGGCACATGATTTGTCATTAGACCTCTACAAAGGTGAGATTCTCGGCATTATGGGAGAGTCGGGTAGCGGTAAATCGACGGTGGTTAAAAACCTGTTTTTTGATCAAGAGCCAACCAGTGGTCATGCTATTTTTTATGATGACGACAAGCAATATGACTTGTTTAGTCTCAATGCGGCTCAAAAACGCCATTTGCGAAACCATCGTTTTGGCATGGTGTATCAAAATCCACATTTGGGTTTGAATTTTGGTATTTCATCGGGCGGTAATATCGCCGAACGTTTGTTGATGAATGATTTACGAAACTATAAAGAAATACGCGAACGTGCCCGAGAGTTATTAGAACGCACCGAAGTATTAACTGAACGAATGGACGAGTTACCCAAGAACTTTTCGGGTGGTATGCAGCAACGAGTGCAAATTGCCAAAGCGTTAGCAATTAACCCACCGATGCTTTATCTAGATGAAGTGACGACCGGTTTAGATTTATCGGTGCAAGCCAAGATTCTCGATTTAATTCTAGAAATCCAACACGAAATGAACACGGCAATGATTGTGGTGACACATGATTTAGGTGTCGTACGTTTATTAGCGGGACGGACGATCGTAATGAAATATGGTCGAATTATTGAGTCGGGTTTAACCGATCAAATTTTGGAAGATCCACAACACGCTTATACCCAACGCCTCGTCGCGTCGGCTTTGTAAGGAGACCATTATGACAGCAGAACCTATTTTAAGTGTGGAAGGTTTTTCCAAGCATTTTGAATTGCATGAGCAAGCTAAAACGATTCCATCATCCAGCAACGTCAATTTTGATGTCTATGCCGGTAAATTAACCGCATTGATTGGCCCGACTGGTGCGGGTAAATCATCGGTATTAAAAGGTATTTATCGTACTTATTTACCGTCATCAGGGCGCATTACCTATCATGCTGCTAATGGCACGAGTTTGAATTTGGCGCTTGCCGATGAGCATCAAATTTTGGAATTACGTAGCCGCGAAATTGGCTTTGTAACTCAGTTTTTACATGCTTTGCCACGCCAATCGACAGAAGATGTTGTGGCTCAGCCATTGTATCAACGTGGTGTTAGCCGCGAACAAGGTCGTCAAAAAGCACGAGAAGTTTTAGCCAATCTTAATATTCCAGAACGTTTATGGGGTGTACCACCAGCAACATTCTCAGGGGGTGAAAAACAACGCGTCAACTTGGCACGTGGATTGATTGCTAAACCAAGGTTATTACTTTTAGATGAACCGACAGCCAGTTTAGACCCGACAACAACCGATCGCGTAGTGGAAATGATTCAAGCGATGAAAGCCGAAGGAACGGCGATGTTAGCTATTTTCCATCATCCAGACTTAGTCGAGAGATTAGCCGATAACGTGGTGACATTAACACCGCCAGTAGCACTAAATAATAAAGAGGTAGCATCATGACGCAACAATATTTAACCAATGGCCAAATTGTTCTTGCAGATCAAGTATTAGAGCAGGCTTCATTATTAATTGAAGATGGCATTATTGCCGCAATTAACCCTGAATCAGTGGCAGATAACGTGGACACTATCGATCTTGCTGGGCGAGTTTTAATGCCAGGTATGATTGACTTGCATTGTGATGCATTAGAAAAAGAAGTTGAGCCAAGGCCTGGCGTGCACTTTCCTTTAGATTTTGCAGTAGCGCAAGCGGATAAACGTAATGCCACGGCGGGTATTACGACCGTATATCATGCGATTGCATTTGCAAACGATGAACTCGGTTTGCGCAGCAATGAATTTGCCGCCAATATTGCTCGGGCGGTTCATGCTTGGGCACCACATGGGCTGGTTGATAATCGTGTGCACTGCCGATATGAAATTACTGATGAAGGTGGGCTGCCAGTATTATTGGATTTATTGAAGAATGATGATATGCATTTATTGTCGTTAATGGATCATACGCCGGGGCAAGGGCAGTTTAAAGATATGGCAGCGTACCGTAGCTATTTGACGCGTAGCTATAAAAAGACAGAGGCCGAGTTAGATACCATTTTGGCTAAAAAACTGAACGCAGCAACGGGTGCGTTTGATCGTGCTAAAACGCTGATCAAGGCGGCGCATGCCCAAGGCGTATCTGTTGCCAGCCATGATGATGATAATCGTCAGCGTATTGAAACAATGAATAGCCTTGGGGCGGTGATTTCCGAATTCCCTATTAATATGGAAGCGGCATTGGCGGCACGTGAACTAGGCATGAGTACGGTCTTTGGCGCGCCTAATATCCTTCGTGGCCAAAGCCAATCAGGTTCAATGAAGGCGCTAGATGCTATCGAGGCAAATGTAGCCGATTGTTTGTGCGCTGATTATGCACCAGCGGCGTTAATAGTTGCCGTTATGAAGCTACCTACATTGACGGACATAAGTCTTTCTGACGCAGTTCGTTTAGTCACATTAAACCCTGCTAAGGCGGCGGGTTTGATTGATCGAGGTGAAATTTCGGTGGGTAAACGTGCAGATTTAATTATGATCGATACACCAGCTGGACTGCCGCAGGTGAGTCGAGTATGGCTAAAGGGGAAAACGGTGTACCGAGGGCAGTATGATCATGGCTAAACTGTTTTATATTATTGGTGCCTCGGGTGTTGGTAAAGATAGTTTACTGGGCTATGCTCGGCAACATTTGAGGCCAGAGGAGTCGTTATTTTTTGCACACCGCTACATTACGCGCAAAGCAGAAGCGGGTAACGAAAACCATGTGGCATTGAGCGAGCAAGAGTTTAGGCAGCGACTGGGCAAAGGGTTTTTTGCCATGCATTGGTCTAGTCATGGCCTTAACTATGGTATTGGTGTTGAGGTTAATCAATGGTTAAAACAAGGAGTCAACGTGGTCGTGAATGGTTCGCGGGCTTACTTGCCGCAGGCATCTAAACATTATGCTGAGTTGGTTCCTGTGTTAATTCAGGTCGATCAGGCTATTTTACGTCAAAGGCTAGAGTCTAGAGGCAGAGAGACATCCGAACAGATTGAAGCTCGGCTGCTTCGGGCCCAATGCATGGGAGGCATTAGTCACCCAGGGTTAGTGGTTATTGATAATAATGCTGACTTATCTATAGCTGGAAAACAGTTAGTTGGTGTATTGACGGCAAGAAATACTCAATGCGTCTGATCTTTACGGGAACTGGAAATGCGGCAGGCGTACCGGCTTATGGTTGTCATTGTGTCGCCTGTGTACGCGCAATACAGCAGACTGATCGTCGACGAGGTCCCTGTAGTGCTGCCTTGATGGTGGGTGGTGAGACAACTTTGATTGATGCAGGGAATTTACAATTAGGCGAACGCTTTCCAGCGGGTAGTTTTTCCCGTGTTCTTTTAACGCATTATCATATGGATCATGTGCAAGGGTTATTTCCTATTCGTTGGGGAATAGCTGACAGCATCCCAGTTTTTGGGCCTGCAGATGAAAAGGGTTGTGATGATCTATTTAAACACCCGGGGATTTTAGACTTTTCGGAAACATTCGCTGCATTCGATCAGCGTCAATTTTCTGAATTATCGGTGACGGCGCTGCCCTTGAATCATTCAAAGTTATGCTTAGGTTATGCCTTTGAATATAAGGGGAAAAAACTGGCATACTTGACAGATACAGCAGGTTTGCCTGGACAGACAATGCACTTTTTACAGCGCTGGAAAGCAGATGTGGTGGTGTTGGATTGCTCAAGCCCACCGAAAGAAATTAAATCGAAAAATCACAATGACATAAGTATGGCGATTGATATCCATCGTAGTTTGGCACCCAAGAAAACCTACTTGACTCATATTAGCCATCAGCTTGATGAGTGGTTTGAAAAAACAGGCATAGCATGTCCGGAAGGGATTGTTGTAGCCTATGATGGATTGCAAATAGAGCTGACAGAATGATGGTCCAAGCTGCATTATTGATTGCTCTGTCGGTAATGATGCACGTGGCCTGGAACCTGCTGGCAAAGCACGTTGATAAAGAAGCTGATTACCTGTGGTGGGGGTTATTGGCACACTTGGTATTGCTTGCTCCGATTGGTCTATATGGTCTTGTATTTGATGCTGATTGGCAAAGCCCATTAGTACTTGCGATGTTGGTTACCGCTATTGCTAATAGTGTCTACTTCGTTAGTCTTCGTCGGGCGTATCACTTCGCGCCGGTTGCACTGGTCTATCCATTGGCTAGAAGCTCACCAGTGTTGATAGCGCTTTGGTCCATGTGGTTTTTTGACGAAGAGTTGCCATTGCAGGCATGGCTGGCAATTTTGATTAGCATCGTCGGCTTATGGTTGTTGGGCTTGTCGGCAAGAGGTGGTGATGCTGTGCATGCTTTACCATGGGCCTTAGTGGCGGCGCTATTCACCAGTATTTATTCATTGAGTGATAAGGTGGCAGTTAATTATTTACCGTCTTTTAGCGCCATATTGGGTTTTGTTAGCGTGGGCTACCTGGGATCGTTTATTGCTTTAAGTATGCAAAACCGCTATGAAACGGGCCGGGTTATACCGATAAAACGTCCCGCACTAAAATACCTTTTACCCGGTGGTTTGTTTATTGGCACGGCATACGCCTTAGTGATTCAGGCAATGCAATTTTTGCCAGCAGCTTACGTGGTTTCTTTTAGTAATGCGGGGATTGTGTTAGCTAATATTTTAGCGATGAGCCTGTTAAAAGAGCGCTATGCCTGGCGATGGAGGTTGTTTGCCACGCTAATTATTTGTCTGGGCCTTATTTTATTGGGTCTAAGTTGACAGTGCTGTAGATCAGCGGCATGTTATCGCCAGGACATTAATTGCTTGGCTTGACAATGGACTATCAAATGAACAATAAAGCTGTGCAATTGCATGGCTTTGTTGTTTGCGCTTATAAATTTTCAACCACTTGTCTAGAGATGGGGAAAATTATTCGTTTGGACGATTAACAACAAAAAAATAAACTTGTTGGTAAATTGTTACAGTTTTGTTACAGTCTTATTACAATTATGTTACAAAGTGGCTCTGTATTAATTAGCTGCAAGAAGATAGCTTAAAAAGATATAGCAACTCCCAACTTTATTATTAACAAGAGGATGATGAAAATGAAAAACAATAAAATTTTAACGGCGGTTAAAGCTACGTTAATAGGCGCGTCATTGGCCTTGACGCCAGCTGCTTTTGCCGCCGATAAGGACTTACTCGATGCGTTGTTGACAAATGGCTCAATCACTAAAAGCCAATACGACACCTTGATGAAAAAATCTGCTGACGATATTACAGTCAGCACTAAAGATGGGCAGCTTAAGTTTAAGTCTGGAGATGCCGAATTTCAGATAGGCGGTCGAATTCAAGCCGATGCTGCGTGGTTTGAGCAGGATGTGGCGCAACTTGGTGATGCAGCGGAGCTTCGTCGCGCGCGTTTGTTTATGAGTGGTAAGGTGTATAACGATTGGAACTTTAAAATTGAATACGATTTTGCAGGCAGCGGCTCGCTAAAAGATACCTACATTGAATATACGGGTTTGCCGGTAGCAATTAAGGTGGGTAATTTTAAAGAACCGTTCAGCCTGGAAGAGCAAACCAGCTCTAAATATTACACCTTTATGGAACGTGCCTTACCGAATGTATTTTCGCCTGGAAGAAATCAGGGCTTAATGGGTAGCATGAATGGCGCTAATTGGACCGCAGCGGCTGGCGTATTTGCGGATGGGGTAACGGATGGTGAATCAAATGGGCAAGACGAGAGTTATGGCTACGGTGCTCGCGTAACATTCGCACCATTGGCTGAAAAAAATCAAGCCATTCACTTGGGTCTAGCAGCGAATAAAAGAATGTATAAAGATGGAGATGTCAGGTTTCGCGCTCGTCCAGAAGCGCATCTTTCTGATGCGCGCCTCGTCGATACTAATGATATGACCAATGTAGATAGTATTGAACTGTTAGGCGCTGAAGCAGCGGCAGTATTTGGCCCATTATCCATACAAGGTGAATACATGACCGCCGATGTAAGCCGTAATGGAGTAGCAAATGCCGATTACGACTTTGATGGTGGTTATGTTTATGCCAGCTATTTTTTGACTGGCGAATCAAGAAACTATAAGGCATCTAAAGGGTCGTTTGGCCGTGTAAAGCCAAATAGTATTGTTGGCAAAGGTGGTGTTGGCGCTTGGGAATTGGCTTTGCGTTACAGCACGCTTGACCTGACTGATGGTGCGTTTGATGGTGGCGATGAGAGCAACACGACATTGGGTTTAAACTGGTACGCGACACCAACCATTCGATTTATGGCTAATTATGTTTGGGTAGAGTCAGAAAAAAGCAATATTGATGATGACCCTAACTTACTACAACTTCGTGCTCAAATTGATTTCTAACATAGAGTTCTTTTTGTAGTTTGGTTGTGAAGTCAAAAAACCCGATGTGAAAGCATCGGGTTTTTTGCTTATAGTGAAATTAAAACGCGAACTTAACGAGAATGGATAAGTGTTATGGCGTCTAAAAATTATTTATCAGGCCTATTTGGGCCGTCACCCGTGGCTCCTCTGCAATCACATATGACCCTGGTCGATACCTGTGTGGCAAAATTGGTAGATCTATTCGAACATATGGCCAATGGCGATACCGATGCGGTGGAAAAGGTATATCACGAAATCGCAGAGTTGGAACAAAAGGCGGATGATCAAAAGCATTTATTACGAGAACACCTTCCCCGCGGCTTGTTTATGCCCATTGAGCGGCAAGATTTACTGGAAGCGTTACGTATTCAGGATCTTTTAGCCAATCGCGCGCGCGATATCGCGGGCATTGTTGTCGGTCGAGAACTGCAGTTTCCAGAACAGGCGAGCGAGTGTGCAATAGCGCTGGTTAAAGCAACGGTTGAAACGTGTCACCAGGCATTAAGGGTCGTCAATGAGTTAGATGAACTGGTAGAAACAGGTTTTAGAGGTCATGCGGTACAGGTGGTCGAAGAAATGCTGGTTAAGCTAGATGATCTTGAATCCGAAACAGATCGTATTCAAGTAGAGTTGCGTGCAGATTTGTTCGCCGTAGAACGTGATTTATACCCGGTAGATGTGATGTTTATGTATCGCATTATTGAGTCTATCGCAGAAATTGCAAACGATGCTGAACGCGTAGGCCGTCGTTTCCAGCTAATGTTAGCGAAATAAGAGGGTTTCAAGATGGATTACGGAACAACCTATTTAGTCCTGGCGGTTATTTTTGGTCTTTTTATGGCGTGGGGTATAGGCGCAAATGACGTCGCCAACGCGATGGCGACGTCAGTAGGTTCAAAAGCAATTACTATTAAGCAGGCCATTCTTATTGCCGCGGTATTTGAGTTTGCGGGTGCCGTTTTAGCGGGCGGGCAAGTTACATCCACTATTCGCAAAGGTATTATTGATGTGTCGAGCCTGGGCGCCACGCCCGAAGTGTTAGTGTTCGGCATGCTAGCTGCTTTGCTGGCAGCTGGAACATGGTTGTTGGTGGCGTCACATAAGGGCTGGCCGGTATCAACCACCCATTCAATCGTGGGTTCTATTATTGGTTTTGCCATCGTGGGCATAGGTCTCGATGCCGTTCAATGGGGCAAAGTAGCTACGATTGTGATGAGTTGGGTCACGTCACCCTTATTGGCGGCGATTTTATCTTTCTTAATTTTTAGAAGTGTACAAAAGCTGATATTAGAAACAGATAAACCTTTAGAGAATGCGAAAAAATACGTACCTATTTATATTTTCTTTGTAGGGTTTATCCTGGCGATGGTCACCATGGTAAAAGGGCTGAAACATATTGGATTGGACGTTAAAGGAACGGATGCGATATATATTGCTATCGCCATTGGTGTAGTGCTGATGTTTCTGGGGAAGGCGTTAATAAATCGTTTGAAATTTGAAATGAGTGAAGATATTAGTTTTCATTACACAAACGTAGAGAAGATATTTAGTGTTCTGATGTTACTAACGGCTTGTGCGATGGCATTTGCTCATGGTTCCAACGATGTGGCCAATGCGATTGGGCCTTTGGCTGCGGTAGTTAGTATTGTCGATACGGGTGAGTTATCTCAAAAGTCGCCACTACCTATTTGGATATTACTGGTGGGCGGCGCAGGTATCGTACTTGGCCTGGCAATGTATGGGCGTAAAGTGATTGAAACGGTCGGTACTAAAATTACAGAGCTAACGCCGAGTCGTGGTTTTTGCTGTGAAGTTTCAGCGGCGACGACGGTTGTTTTAGCATCTGGAATTGGTTTGCCTATTTCAACAACGCATACCCTGGTAGGTGCCGTGTTAGGCGTTGGTATGGCTCGAGGAGTGTCCGCCATAAATTTAAGCATCGTTCGTGGTATTTTTATGTCCTGGATAATCACCTTGCCGATTGGTGCAGGTTTAGCCATATTCTTCTTTTTTATTCTAAAAAATATATTTGCTTAGACAATTAATTTTTGGAAACTAACTAGCCATTGTTAGTAGGATTCTTGTTACGACTTATTAATGACCAACGAGCAAAAAATATATCTGGGCGCCCCTTTAAAAATCGCAAATCTCTGCTAAAGTCATAAGTATATGAAATAAACGGTTTTCAACCGTAAAAAAATACTGAGGTTTTAATTTTGGATATAGCAACTCTTGTAGGCTTTTTAGGCGGCTTAGGCATTATTATTGGTGCGATCGCGACCGGTGGTGATGTGATGATGTTTGTGAACGCGCCATCCCTTTTAATCGTAGTGGTTGGAACCTTTATGGTAACGCTCATGCAGATTTCTTTGTCGGATTTTCTAGGTTCGTTCAAAATCGCAATGAAGGCGTTTATGAATAAAAACGATGACCCCGTCCAGCTCATTTTAAAAGCAGTGGAATTATCTGACGTAGCACGTAAAAACGGTTTGCTAGCGCTTGAAGATCAAGAGGTCGATAATGAGTTTCTCAAACGTGGTTTAGGCCTGTGTGTGGATGGCCACGATGCAGCAATGGTTCAGCGATTACTTGGCCGCGATATGGACCTGGCGATAGAACGCCATGAAGTGGGTGCGACGATGTGGAAGTCGGTAGGTGATATGGCGCCGGCGATGGGTATGATCGGAACATTAGTGGGCCTGGTGCAAATGTTGGCCAATATGTCAGACCCTGCAGCGATTGGTCCTGCGATGGCCGTGGCGCTATTAACCACCTTATACGGGGCTATCATCGCAAATGCTTTTGCTTTACCAATGGCCGCCAAGTTAGGCATTGTGAGCCATAACGAGCGCCTAAATAAGGCGCTTATTCTTGAAACTATTCGAAGTATTCAAGAAGGGATGAATCCGCGCGTGTTGGAGACGCTTCTGAAAACCTACCTGCCAGAAAGTAAGCGTAGTGCTATTGGCAAGCCTGACGAAGAGTAACGATGGCCGACGATTGTCCAAAGTGTGTTGAAGGGCTGCCGCCTTGGGTGGCGACGTTTGCCGATTTAATGGCATTGTTAATGTGTTTTTTCGTGTTGCTGTTATCGATGGCAACGATGGATGCAAATAGATTTAAAAAGATGGCTGATTCACTCAACGACGCGTTTGGTGTGCAACGCAAAGTGGTCGCCTACGAAATAGTCATGGGTACGAGCGTAGTGGCACAACACTTTAGCCCCGCAGCTGGTGATCCCACGATTCTTGATGAGATGCGGCAACAGACGACAGACTCTGAAAAAGCAACCCTGGGCAAGGATTCTGATACAGATTCCGAAGAAAAAAAACAAGAACAATCAAAGGAGCTGGAAGAGATTCAGAAGAAAGCAAACGTTGTGACGAAGTACGTTGAAGCGACGGAGCAAAAGATCAATGAAGCTAAAGAGCTAGCAGAAGAAATAAAAGAATTTATGATTCACGAGCTTGAACAAAATATGGTGAGCGTAGAGACCGACGTCAGTCGGGTAGTTATACGAATACATGAAAACGGTTCGTTTTCTTCAGGTAGCGCGGAATTTAATCCTGGATTTTTACCAATTATGGATAAAATAACGGCGGTAGTGAACGGCAGCAGCGGAACGGTTAAGGTGGCGGGGCATACGGATAATATCCCAATTAAAGCAGGTTTGTATCGATCAAACTGGGAGCTTTCAGCGGCCAGAGCGGTGAGTGTTGCGCAGGCTATTCTAACGGATGGTACGGTGGATGAAAAAAGACTGATCATTGAGGGGCACGCCGACACCGTTCCATTAGCGGATAACGACACGCCAGAAGGAAGAGCTGACAATAGGCGAGTGGAAATTATTCTGATTCAAGGCGAAATGCCTCAGGATTCAAATGAACCAATTTTAAACGTGGTGAGATAACGATGAATGAACCAGAGGGACAAGAACGCAGGGGTTATTTTAGAGTAGATGATGAGGTTGCTTTAAGCTATCGGCTGGTTTCGGCGGATGAGATAAATAAAAGCGACGGCATTTTACAAATTAATGAAAATGACTCGGTACCACTAGCCAATGAGCTTGAAAAGATGCGTGAAGTATCGCGTGTACATTTTCGCCACGTGGAAAAAGAATCGCCAGAGGCAGCGCGTTATTTTGCCTTCATGGAAAAGAAAATCGATTTATTGGCGCAGCATATCTTGCAAGGCGCAAATGATTTGTTCGTTAAAAATACGCAGTCTGTCAGTATAAGTGGTTCCGGGCTAGCTTTTACCGCGGGCGAATCGTTAAATATTGGTGATTTGATCGAGCTTAAGTTCATTTTAAAACCGTCGCTAATGACTATTCGGACTTTTTCAAAAGTAGTCTCGTGTCAGGTTCAAGATGGCCAGTCTAAAGTGGCCGTTGAATACAGCCATCTAAGCAATGATGATAGGGACTTATTGATTCGTCATGTGGTAAAAAAACAGATAAATGATATTCGTGAACATAAGGAATAATCAGGTTCTTTGAACACTCTTCTGTTGCTGTTTGATTGAAGCTGCTATGCTTTTTAAATGGAAATATCTGCAACACAAAAAAAATTAATAATTAAACTGGCCGATGGTCAGTTTTTTTCTGGGCAGCAACTGGCCGAAGAGCTGGGTGTTAGCCGGACGTCGATTTGGAATTGCCTGCAATCGCTTGAAAGCCTTGGCTTTCAATTACACGCGGTGAAAGGAAAGGGTACGCGCCTTGAATCGCCAATTGAGTTGTTCGATAAGTCGCTCATTCTTGCCGATATGACAAAAGGGCAAGAGGGTAATCCAATTCAACTGGATATACTGGATATCTGTTCATCAACGAATCAGCATCTAGCCGAAAAAAATAATTTAAAGTCTTTGCCCAATGGAGCCATTTGTATTGCTGAGATGCAAACGGCGGGTAGAGGACGTCTCGGGAAAAGCTGGATTTCTCCATTCGGACAAAATGTGTACATCTCTTTTCTTTGGCGCTTCAAAAGCGGAATATCTGCCTTGTCGGGATTGAGCTTAGCCTGTGGCGTAGCCGTCTGCAATGCTTTGCAGGAGCTGGGTTTGGATGGGCACGGTTTAAAATGGCCAAACGATATTTTATGGCAAGGTAAAAAGCTGGGCGGTATTTTAGTTGAGATTCAGGGTGAAAGTCAGGGCGAGTACACCGCCATCGTCGGTATAGGGCTCAACTATAAAATGAACTCGCAAGCGTCGGCAGAAATTGATCAACCCTGGGTTGACGTACATAATGCACATCCAAACGCACCCGGGAGGAATAAGTTAACCGCCCAGCTGATAGAACGCGTATTAGCCGTTCTCGACAGTTATGAAGAAAAGGGCCTGGCACCCTACGTCGATCAATGGAACGATTATGACGATTATCAGGGGGATAATGTTCAAATTATCTCTGGACAGTCTATCAAGCACGGGGTCGCAATGGGTATCTCAACCAATGGCGAGCTTCAACTGTTACTGCCAAACGGGGAAACTCAAGCCATTATGTCGGGCGAAGTCAGTTTAAGGCGAGGTTAAAATTAAGTGAGCAAACTATTTATAGATAGGGGAAATACAGCGCTCAAATGGCAGGTGTTTGAAGGCGGTGTGCTGCGAGATACCGGTGTCGCCAATAAAAACCTGCCATTGGATGAGGCGCTAGGTCAATTATCGGGCCTTAATTATTCAACGGTTTTTGTTTCAAGCGTAGGCGAAGAAGATTTTTGTACAAACCTCAGTAGATGGGCCGCTGACCAGGGGCACGCAAACCCTGTATTTTTTAAAAGCGTGGCTCAAGCGGGCGGCGTCACTAATGCGTACACCGAACCCTCTCAGCTAGGCGTTGATCGTTGGTTGGCGATGATAGCCGCACACAATAAATACTCAGGCATGCTGTGTGTTGTAGATAGCGGTACCGCGCTAACGATGGATTTTATAAGCAACGAAGGCCTGCATTTAGGCGGCTTTATAGTGCCAGGTGCCGAGTTAATGAAAAGTAGTTTATTGCATAATACGCAAAAAATTACCCTGCAAGTTACTCAGCCAGCGGGGCAATTAGGAAAAAACACAACGGCTGCTGTCAGTTTAGGTATTCAACAAATGCTAAAAGCCTTCGTGTTGCAACAACTGGCGGAAATGGAAATAAAACATCAACAAAAGATCACGCTCATCATGACGGGTGGCCACGCAGAAGAGCTGGCGAAAGACTTGTCAATCGCGGGGTGGATTGAAAGCGATCTGGTTTTTCAAGGAATGCGAATACTATCTGAGCAGTCGGCATGAAGCGATTGTTTCTTTTTCTGTTATTTATTAATGCGGTATATTTTTTATGGGGAACGACGGTTAAACAAAACAACGCCCATTTACAGCAACAAACACCGTTATATGATGCAAAGGTTGTGGAAACGCTAGCGTTAATTTCAGAGCAGCAAGCCGCTTTAGAAATTACTAAGAGTAAAGCGAAGCAAGAAGTGGTCGATAAAGTCGTTCAGCAAGTACCAGCCCCAGCTCTAGCCCCAAGTTATAGTTGCTATGTTTTGGGTGACTTTGCCACTCAAGCCGAGGCGGATGAATTTAATTCGAGCCTGGAATTTGAGGTTAATCAATCGGTCGTTATCCCTATTCGAACGGTTGACGAGTTCTGGGTCATGTCCCCCGCTGCAGCCAGCTGGGAAGAATCAGTGCAAAACGAAGCAATGATAAAAAATAAGGGCGTGTCTGATCTATGGTTATTGCCTAAAGGAGATAATAAAGGGGTTGTTTCGTTAGGTTTGTTTGCCGATATTGAACTGGCGACCAACAGGTTGAAAGAATTGAGTGAGAAACAAATTAACGCAAAAATTGTTGTAAGAACTAAGTCGCGTTTTGCACTAAAAATTGAAGTGAGTGACGAGGCGGGTTTAGCTGAATCGTTTTTAAAAAAAGCCGAATCATTTAAAGGAAGCAGTATAAGTAAAACTAGTTGTTAATCGTTGCTGGGGCTTTTCATTTAACATAAAATGCACGGGTCGATGCTGGCATAGCTCAGTTGGTAGAACTGCTCATTTGTAATCAGCAGGTCGTAGGTTCGAATTTTATTGCCAGCTCCAATAAAATAAAAAGCTTAGGTGAGTTATCGTCTAGGCCTTTTTTTTGCTCAAACACCCTTTCATGTATTCAAAAGGAATTTTAATGAAGAATAAATTAACGTGCTTTAAAGCCTATGACATAAGAGGCCAGTTAGGCGAAGAACTTAATGAGGATATCGCTTATCGGATTGGTAGAGCGATGGGCAATTTTTTAAAGGCTAAAAAAGTTGTAGTTGGTGGTGATATACGTGAAACAAGTGAGGCGCTTAAGCAAGCCGTTTCAAACGGACTGAAAGATGCTGGAGCCAACATTATTGATATTGGCATGGTCGGCACAGAAGAAATTTATTTTGCCACCAAGTATTTAGGCGTAGATGGTGGTGTTGAAGTGACGGCCAGCCATAACCCAATTGACTATAACGGTATGAAGCTGGTGCGTGAAGACTCTAAGCCCATTAGTGGGGATACGGGTTTGAATGATATCCAGCGAATGGCAGAAGAAAATAATTTCCTGCCGGTTGATAGCGCAGCTAGAGGAATAACCGAGAAGCTTTCAACGCTAGACGCTTACGTCGACCATTTGCTCGGTTATGTTGAGCTAGAAAAACTGCGGCCATTAAAAATTGTTGTTAACGCGGGCAATGGTGCGGCGGGTCATGTGATTGATGCGATTGAAAAGCGCTTTAAATCTGCGTCTATTCCCATTGAATTTATAAAAGTTCATCATCAGGCTGATGGTTCATTTCCAAATGGAATTCCAAACCCTTTGTTAATTGAGAATCGCCCAGCAACGGCAAATGCAGTCATAGAGCACGGGGCTGACCTTGGAATAGCATGGGATGGCGATTTTGACCGATGTTTCCTGTTTGACGAAAATGGCGCCTTTATAGAAGGCTATTACATCGTTGGATTGTTAGCAGACGCCTTTTTAGCCATTAACCCCGGCGCAAAAATCATTTATGACCCGCGTCTAACCTGGAACACTATTGATATTGTTCACTCAGCAGGCGGCACAGCCATTATGAGCAAAACAGGCCATGCTTTTATAAAAGAGCGCATGCGCAAAGAAGACGCCGTGTATGGCGGAGAAATGAGTGCCCATCATTACTTTAGAGACTTTGCCTATTGCGATAGCGGGATGATTCCCTGGTTACTCGTTATTGGCTTATTAAGTGCAAAAAATAAAAAACTATCTGAACTAGTAGCTGCAAGAATCGAGGCGTTCCCCTCATCAGGTGAAATTAATAGTACATTAGCTGATCCTGACGCCTCAATAAAACGCGTACTAGATGCCTTTAAAGAACAAGCGAATCACATTGATGAGACAGACGGCATTGGTTTGGAGTTTGATAACTGGCGGTTTAATTTAAGGCAGTCAAACACGGAGCCCGTTGTTAGGTTAAATGTTGAGTCGCGAGCCGATATCGCCTTAATGCAAGAAAAAACAAAACAGATACTGCAAATAATGCAGGGGTCAGGCGGGAATTAAAGGCGGTAAGCATACTTAGGTTGGTGCAGGCAATTGTACGGAGGCAAGACCCCCCCCCGCAGATAAATAACGCTAGAACGGTTTCGAGCAGCAGTTGCTGGGCTCTGTGAGGCGGTCTTTTGCAGCGCCAAACAATGCTTATGAATACGGTGGGCGCGTTGTGGGGGCTTCATGCTTCAGCCTAGCCTGCACTCGTTATATTGGCGTAATAAAAAAGGGAGCAAAAGCTCCCTTTTTTATTACTACTGCTTTATTTATGATTTAACTTTTTTACGTAAGCCCATAAAGCCAAGTAGAGCAGGTCCAAATAACCATAAAGCTGCAGGTAGTGGTACGGGGTTACCAAAGATACTTGTATCAGGGATGTCAGAATCTGTCGTGTAAATAGACATATGCGATAATTCTGGTGTTCGACCGCCATTATTTAAGAAACTCATGAGGAAAGTTCCTTCATTTCCATTGACTAAGTCACCCAGGGTTTTAAATAAGTAAGCCGAGAAGTTATTGCTCCCTTTTAGAGTAATGATAAAAGGAGAGCTTATCGTAGGCCCTGTGTATTTCCAGGTGCCTGACGTAGCTTCAGGTGCATCTAACTCAGGGTCATCGGGGCTTTTAAATGCTAGAGTCCAAATCACGGAGGAGCCGCTTTCTCCAAAAGCAGCATTAATGACGCCAGCAGAAACATTGCCAGCGATAGGGCCTGCGCATACATCTGACGCGGATCCTTCAATTGTAACGTCAGTTACTGCGCATGTTGCAGCTTGTGCAGTAAATGGTATTAAAAATAATAAGGCGAATAATAAGCCTGAGTAACTTAGTTTTTTCATTTCAAAACTCCTTTTTTGTGAAAATGGTTCGTATATTACCCTATTTAATTTGTAATTAGCAATAGTACTAAGGTACTAATTTTGACAATTTATTGTAAGAGACCACAGCATAACTCACCGATTATGGTGTTAAATTGTTAAA
>TARA_R110002074_G_scaffold149035_5_pt1 | contig 86984 bp, 70 predicted proteins | sample TARA_R110002074 | Tara Oceans TARA_R110002074 (sample SAMEA4397215) | marine metagenome | biome: Polar Biome; feature: [MIX] marine epipelagic wind mixed layer (ENVO:01000061); material: water (ENVO:00002006), including particulate matter (ENVO:01000060) such as... | depth 10-100 m
AAAAACTTTTCTTTGAGTATCATTATAATCTCTCCAATTTGTTTCTATCATTTTCATGACTTTGTCATCAATTGTCTTGGAATGTTCACTAATTTTATTTCTAAGTGTAAGATATACGTTGCCATTTTCCTCTTTATATTCTGGTTCAGATAGCATTGATTTCTCCATAGATTCATAAATACGAGAAACCCCTTCATTTAATTGACGTACATAACCCATATCTTCTAACACTCTTGCTACTCTTGGGTTTCTGGCATAACGTTCTGTCTTTATATTCTGTATAGTAACTTGGGCAGGCAAAGGACCACTATTTGATATTTCAAGTCTATCATCAAAATGCTTAATATAAATAGCGCTTCCTTGTGAATTATAAGAACGGTGGCACATGGCGTTAACAATACCTTCTAACCATGCTTCTTCTGGGTATTCTGGTACTTTCTTAAACTTACCTTCTTCCATATCTAGAAAATAATAATCTCTAAAAGAAGCTCTTAAAAATGCCTTAAGCTCATCGATAAGACTTGGAATATTATTTTCAAAACGCTCATCTTTTATTACGTTATGGTCTGTGCCAGACAACGCTTCTTTACCATCATAACGTATATAACGTACAGATGCAGATGGTATATACTTTTCTGGGTCCTTAGAAAATAATAAAACAGCAGAATGCTTTAATGAAAACGCTTCTTCTTTCTTTTTAGCTAGGTAACGTTTACACAATAAGTCTAAAGCATCTCCTTTATAGTTTAGTTTCTCTTTATATTCCTCTAATAAGCTTAGGTCTAAATCTTCTAACTCAAAATCTGCTACTAATTCTTCTTCAAATTTACGTATGGCTTTATCATACTCTAGCTTTTTAACACCCTCTCTATCCAATTTACGATTGGTGTCTTGCATTCTTAAATACACCTGCTCATTATCTTTTCTTGCGAAGAGCCTCTCAAAATCTGATTCTACATGATATAAAAATATAAGTTTACCATTAACTAGCACTTCTTCTAATTCTATATTACAAGCTGGGTGAATAAAATCAAAACATAGGGATCTGTATTTGTCCAATTGATCCTCTGTTAGTTCAGAAGCCAGATCTTGAATAATGCCTGCATCTGAAACTCCAAAAACTAAAACACCGCCATCTGCATTAAGCATACCTATTAATTCTTCTGCAACTTTGGTAGGCTTAATATCTTTTTCGCCTAACCCTTTACGTTCAAAATATTGATTTTCTCGCTGATTACGTAAATAGCCTTCTGTGATTTTAGTGTTTACGGTAGACACAAATAATGTACTCATAACGCTACTTTTTTTATATACTCTTAATCTCACTTATACCAAAACGCTTCAAAGTCTGTACACTATTGGTCTTCTCAACGTCTGTAAAGCCTGAGTCTTTAAAAACCACTCTACAGACTTCTGGTTGCAGCTCTTCTTTCCATACTCCTATGCCTTCTGCTACCTTGTTTGTTATATTATCTGCAAGACAAATGAATAAAGCACCATAGCCCACACTAAAGACTGTTTTACCAACTAATTGCTTTTCTTCAATAGGTAGGGTTAAGTCTAGCCCGTACTTGAGTAGTATCTCATACAGGACATCATGCTCTGTGCGGTCTGTTTTAATGTTGTCTTGGGCATCAAATAAACTTTCATCTAAAGTATCTGGACTACCATCCCATCCTTTTATATTGCTGGTATCGAGTTTAAAGACTTTAAAGCCTAAGTCAAGGTCTTTAGCTTTTTCTGGGTGTTCTTCTGCTATTTTTTTAGCTGCTCTGCGGATACGTTCTTTACCTATTTCGGTTATAGTCTTAAAGCCAGCTTTAAACGCTTTACTTTTTAAATCTGTTATCTCAGGCAACTGCACCTGAATAAATTGCCTTGTCCCTCCATCTTCTGCATTAGACTGCATAACTGCATCAGCTGTTGTACCTGAACCTGAAAAAAAGTCTAGAATATTAATATCCTTTTCCTGATTTAAAATATCAATTAAATACTTAACCAAAGAAGTAGGTTTCGCAAAATCAAAAGGTATATCTAATTGTGTTAGTTCCTTTGAACTATGCCTATTTTCAAATTTAGTAGTTAAGTCTGATGGTATTTGTCCTTCAGCCTCACGGTCTTTTAACCATATTTTGGTATAAACATTCCATTTTGAAGATTTTTCATTGGAACCTGTTAAAACACCGCTAGTTGTTTGTTTAAATTCAATATTTCCTAATTCTAACTCCTCTTTATATTTCTCATAGCTCCATCTCCAAACACCATCACCTGTTGCAGGTTTAATTTTTTCTCCTTCTTCTAAATTAGTTGGATAAGTAGTTCCTGGTGGGATACAGTATGACCCGTCTGGACACTTTATCCAATACCTTAAACTAGGACGTATGTCTAATGAGGATTGATAAAGTCCCATTGCTCTATAATACTCACCTTTACGACTTCCAGACTTTTCAACTTGATTATATACTTTAGTTTTAATTTTATCACTTATTTTACCTCTAAAATATCGGGCAACATCGTACTTCTTTGCATAAACTAAAACATAATCAAGGTTGTGTGAAAAATACTTTCCTTGACTACCGCCGCCAGTTTTCATTTGTCTAGAAATAATTCCCAAGCGATTGTTCTCTCCAAATACTTCATTCAATAATTTTGATAAGTTATCAATTTCGTCTTGACCAATTGATACGAAAATTACTCCATCGTCATCAAGTAAGTTTCTAGCTAATCGTAAACGTGGATACATCATATTTAACCAATTAGAGTGATATCTCCCATCACTATCACTATTGGTGCTCAATTTATTTCCTTCATCATCCAACTGTCCAGTTACCTCTTGATAATTACGCAGGTTATCTTTGTAGTTATCCTTATAAACAAAATCATTACCTGTGTTGTATGGCGGGTCTGTAAATATCATTTTCACTTTTCCAGCATACCCCTTTTGTAACAACTTTAATACTTCTAAATTATCACCTTCTACGTATAAGTTTTGGGTGGTCTCCCAATCTGTACTTTCATTTGGCGCAGGTCTTAACGTACCTGTACTTGGTTTTTGTGCCTCGCGCCTTGCGTTTGCTTTACCAGCCCAAGTGAAACGGTAATATTCTTCACCTTCTTCCAACTCCTCACCCAATACTTCTTGTAGTACTTTAAAGTCTATTTTACCTTCTGTTACTATCTCAGGAAATAGCGCTTTTAGCCTGTCTATATTAGTTTCTACAATATTCTCGCTTTGAGATAATTCGTCTCCTTTATTAATTTTTTCTATACTCATAATTTAATAACTGCTATGATAGTACTTCGACTGCGCTCAGTATTAAACACTAGGTGCAAGCTTGTATTCGTAATAGTTAGCAAGATAAAACTTCTTTCAACTTACTAATTGCTTTTCTTGTTTCTTGTATTTTGATATTCAATTGAACTCTCTCATTTAACTGAGATACTTTCTTTATTTGGCTTGCAAATGAAACTATATCCCGTTCCAACTGTTCTATCTGCTCTAGATGCTGCATATCTTGAGCGGTACGGGCATTACTTCGCTTTTGGTAAGTTCCTGTAATGCTAGCGGCATTAAACTGCACTATAGCCTGTATATAACTTTTATAAAGGAGCTCTAGATTGGTTTTATCTAAATTAGTAAAATTCAAAACTTCATAAAATGCAGTACTCAATTCATTTTTATAAAGTTTAGACAAGGTACCAGTTGTAAAGTAGCGTTCAATGGTCAATTTAGTAGCATCTTTCTGATTGATTCTTTTTTCTGTAACATTCACCCTGAACCCATTGGCATCCTCAACCAACAAAACCACTTGATGCGAAATGTACTTCTGTATGAACTGAATACATGTTGAGGCTTCTTTATCTAGTTGGTTACCAACTACTGTACAAACCACTACTAATACCTGTTCGTAGCTATCTTTTGAAGTAACTACGTTAGGTATATTACTCTTCTCTGGGATTAGTTGGGCTATGATTTCCATTTGTTCAATCGTAGTATTCAATAGCTTTTTCTCTGCACTAGTTAGCCCAGGTATACGAAGAAAAAATGCCTTTGTCAACCGTTGCTGCACCAAATTATGTTCTGGTATGTTGAATATGTTATTGTACCTGAAACTCATTCTTTGATGACTAAATAGCTAATTAGTTCTAGTGCCTCTTCCGCATTTACACGCTTCCTCATTAAATTTACGGCACCTCTCGAAGCTAATGAGTCCAAACCTAACTCCTCTTGCACTCCTGCTACCTCTTGTATTGCTGTATGTAGGGCTTTTACCAAAGCTGCAACCTTTTTATTGCCTTTAGTGTCTTTTTCAAATTGCGCTACTACATCTGATACTATTTGACTTTGTCCCATACACAACTTCCGGAAATAATCTAGCGCTTTTTTAGTTTGTGATGCTGTGACCAACGTCTTACCATCTAAACTGATATACACCAAAAAGTACGGATAGAGTATGTTGTTTTTTAGCTTATCTCTGTGTTCAGCTTCCTTATCTTTTAAACAGAAGATAACCCCTTCTTTTATTTCACTAAGGTTTGACTTAACTACGGCATAAGAAGCGGGTGGAATATCGCTCAAACCTTCTAATTGCGCATCAGAACTTTTCTCCAAATCAATCTTAAAGTCATTAAAGGTCATATCTGTAATAGAGATATTACCATCAATATCTTCTAAATCTAACACTTGATTCTGAAGCTGTTTTAATTGTCTTTTACGATAGTCTAAATCTTGCATCTCGCGATTAGACTTGCTTATCACATTATCTTCACCTGTGGCAGATACATCTAACATAACCATACGGCCTTGTACACGAGCTACTAAATCTATAAACTGGTCTAACTCCATAGAAGGAAAAAAGTTGACTAGTTTAATTTCTTCATTTATAGACCCAATACGGTCAATACGACCAAAACGTTGAATTATACGAACGGGATTCCAATGAATATCATAGTTCACTAAATAGTCACAATCCTGAAGGTTTTGACCTTCAGATATACAATCTGTACAGAAGAGAATATCAATTTCATTCTTTTCATCAGGAAAAATATCTTTCCTGTTTTTAGAGCGCGGTGAGAAGTTGGTTAGGATAGAACTTAAATCACTTCTGCACGCAGGCATATTAGTCTTGTTGTTTCCTGAACCAGTCACCAAAGCACTATGCAAGCCCTTTTCTGTTTTAAGCCAACCACTTAATTCTTTATATAGGTAAGTAGCAGTATCCGAAAACGCAGTAAAAATGATAGCTTTTTTGTTTCCTGTGTTATAGGGTTGAGCGTCTACCTTCTCTGCAATACGTTCCTTTAATTCTTTAAGCTTTGCATCACGCTGAACGTCAATGAGTTTTATGTTTCCTAAAAGTGTAGTAAGTATATGCTTGTCCTGTTCAAGGTCTTGCTTCCAACGTATAGTGTCAATATCTTGAATAAGTACTTTGGTTTTACCACCTACAAGTAAATCTTCAAGTTCAGTATCATCAATATCTACATCTGTTATATTAAGGTCGTAATCTATTTCTCCATTTTGATGGTCCTTAAGATGCACTAGATTACTATTCACTAAAGCAATTAACTTTTCCGTGGTGAGCTTAAAGGAATGTATGGAGCTTTCTAGACGTTTTAAGAGATTTACCCGCATTAAGTATATCAAACTTTGCTCGCGGTCTACCTGCTTGAATATGCTCCCTGTATGCGTTTGCATATCATACTTTTCTTCATAGAATTCTCGTTTCTCAGCACGCACATATTTTAAGGGTGAGTAGGATGCTAAAGTAAGCGTACTAATCTCATCATAGACTTGGCCTATGTCACTAAATTTACCCTGAGTATCTATCTCTGGATAAACTGTGTCAGGTTTTAAACGTGTTGGAAATTTACCAATATTACTAGTATCATAGTACTTCTCTATGTGCTTACGTGACCTAGCAATCGTAAGCATATCTAATATTCTAAAATATGCACCATCCAAACTTTCCATTAATGAATTTACATCTAAGTCATCTGGGTCACCATCTCTAAACCATTGTGTGAACCTACGTTGAGAATCACGCATTACTTTACTAATACTATCAATGCCAAAAGATGAAAATGCTTCATCATTGCCCTCTGTAATAAAAGCTATCTGATTCTTCAGGTCATTCATCTTGTTGTTTACAGGAGTAGCTGATAGCATTAATACTCGTGTACGTACGTTCGCCTTGATGATGTCTGTCATCAATCGTTTGTACCTCGTCATTCCCTTTTTATTAGGATTGTTACGGAAATTATGAGATTCATCAATTACAATTAGATCATAGATACCCCAATTGATCGTTTCTAAATCTATATCACCTGACTTTCCACGAGTTCTAGACAAGTCTGTATGATTCAATACATCATAGCTTAACCTGTCTTCAGCAAGTATGTTTCTCTTATCTGTATTCCGGGAATAAAGTGTCCAGTTTTCTCGAAGTTTTTTAGGTGAAAGGACCAGAATGTTTTTGTTCTGAAGTGAGTAATAATGAATTACACCCAATGCCTCAAAAGTTTTGCCAAGGCCAACTGAGTCTGCTATGATACAGCCTCCGTACGTCTCTATTTTTTCAATAGCACCTATAACAGCATCCTTCTGAAAATTGTACAGTAGACCCCATATTTTAGACTCTTTGAACCCTATTTTTTTAAGCTTTTCATCTGCTCTTTCATTTACGGTAGAATAATGAAAAATCTCGCGGATGCAATACTTATAAATTTCTTCACCTGAATAATCCCGAGTTCCTTTCTCTAGTTTTTCAATCACCATATCGTTTAGTGAAAGTGAGCTATTACTCCATGAATTTCTAAATAGATTTAGATATTGATTGCTTGGGTCTTCAAATGAATTTATAATGATAGGAAATGAAGAGGGTAGTACTCCTAAACTTACGGAATCTAGATTCTGAGGCGTGATGACATAGCAATTTGAAGCTCCATTAGTTTCAATGATAATTATATTTTGATTGGCAATGCCACCTTTACGAAATTCAATTTTATCATTAATTAACCCTATGACTTTATTAATACGATATCTTCTATCAAGCTTAATGTTTAGCTTTTGTTCAGCATGATTCTGAATGAATCTAAAGTCATCTTCTTCCTGATTTTGTATACCTAAGAGCACCTCAACACTTTTCGCTGTTTTGAATATAGTAATCAGCTCAAATAATGCAAACGCTGTAAAGTGGTTGCAACTTATATGAATATTAGAATGTGATTTTACCTGACTCTTAAGGACATCTAGAAGCAAGGTGTCCTGATTATTAATGATTTGCATACTTATAATTACAAAGTTTAGTGGGGGAAGCATAAATCTAAGAATTTACTGTCAAAATTTTAATAAAAAAGCCTATTCCTTTATGATGAAGGAATAGGCTTTTAACACTTACTTTATTTACATCAACTATATTTCCAGATAAAACCCCCACTTGTAAGACGCTCTCCTCTGCAACATCTACTGATACTTGTCTTGCTTAGCCCAGAACTCCTAGATGCTGCAGCTACTGACTGAAAGTTAGCTACTGTAATAGTGTTTAAATCTTGCTGAATTACACTCTTCTTTCTTTTATCTTCCAATTGAACTGGAAAGGTAGAAGAGTAAGACCATACATAGCCCTTACAAGTTCTATTTTGTCCAATGCTGGCATTACCTATACCAGTTTTAGATGCGCCAACTGAATTAGCAGCATCTTCTAAGCAGCTATAACTAGCTATTAAACTACCATCTTCTATGGAAAATTGATACACCGTCTTTTTCATTCCACCACCAGCATCTGAATTGTAACCCAACTCTTGGCTTTTGTATTGGCTAATGTATTTCTTTTCCTTTTCCGCCAGTTGATCTATAGAATTCGTACAGTCAATTTGAGACCATACAAAGGCGTTTGTCCAGCTTGAAAGAGCATTGTATAACTTTCCGTTTTCACCTCTACCAGCCCTTTCTAAATGGTCTAGTTTACGTTGCTTTATTGAATTTGTTGTTGCTCCGATATAGACCTCACCTGTCCATATATTTTTGACCTTATATATTATATAATTTTGACTCATTTCTTATGTTTTAAGCTTTTTTTCACTACCTCATTATAAAGGAAATGCTCCTCATTGAAGTATCTTATTTTCATCTTGAAAATTACACCATATAGCCCTATTCATTAATTGAACTTTATAGCTATAAAGTACTTTATAAAGATAGTCTTAGAGGCTTTTTTCGGAAAGTTTAGTGCTTCAGAGTTATCAACGAAAGTTCCTTACTAGTGGTTTTTTTTATGTCATGCCCTCATATTAAAAAATAACACAATTAACTATCTGAATTCACTTTGTCAATTTCACTTTTTAGCGATTTATAATAATGCGTATAATCTGTTTTGCTTTATTTTATAGTTAAAAAGGAGGTGTCTCGGATTAGAAAGAGAAAAAGTTGAAGTAACTAACCCCCCAGTCCTTTTTCTCTTCTATTCCAATGCACATTTAACATTTTCAGGGGTATTTTGATATAGGAGATACCGTCTCAAAAGTTTGGCTATACAAAATGCAGCATAACTCCTCTGACTGTCTTATTAGTCAATCAAAATATGAAAGTGATAGTAGTAGTAAGCACTGCCCTCAACAATGAAAACAGTAGTTAAGTTCAAAGTAATTTTGACCTCTTCCACATACACAATTTGACCTCTTGTTAAACATCCAATAGAGCACAATACAGTTACCCTGAAAGGAACTATTAACTGTTTCAGTACATTATTCCAGGTTACAACATATAGCCACTTAGGCGAGCTGTATTGGAGTAATTCCGTTAGGTTTTGTTTGTTCATATTTCATTCAATACCTATTAATTCAGAAACCAATTATAGGTCTGATTCTGCAATGAATTAGCTAACCCGGTGACAAACTCAAAAGCATTTGCATTGCGCTCAAGATTTGAGTCAATATAACTTGACTTGTTGGCATCAGTCATTAAATTATAGAACTCCCAAAGGTTAATATCCCCATTTTGATTTCTAGAGAAATTAGCATCCTGATAATAATTCTTCACTACTGTTCCTATCTGATTATCATTCATTAAAAGCGTCAACTTGTCAACTTTTTCAGCCTTATTTAGATGCTGATATAGTTTCATTTTACCAATAGTATGTGCAAACTGTAATTCGCCAAGGCTAAACTTACTCATACGCTCCATATTGCCCAAAAACCTATCCTTATCAAATTGATGGATGAGCTCATTAATCTTTTCTTTTAATTCTGCTACGCTGCTGACCCTTATATCCGCATTTAATCCGTCTGTACTAATACACAGATTCGTGCACACCTGATTCTTATAGCCTATAAAAACCTTAAACTTTTCTAAGCTTCTCTTGCTATATAGATTCTCCTGATTTAATGCTCTAACACCGCCAATGCTTAGTGAAAGTTTATTGTTATTTACATTTTCTGACATACTAGGCACTTCTATCATAAATGCACAGCGTTGGTAATAAATAGTTTTCTCCTCAGGGCTGAGCTCCTTAACTGACTTGCCTATTGCCGTTGGAACTCTTCCTTTAATTACATGAGAAGCTCTTATGTTAGGCTGTAATACTTGAACTTCTGAAAAGTTTGCCTTAACCACTTCGGAGGTGGTCTCTATAAATTCCGAATGCGCTATGGTACTTTCTGAGTCAGAATAATTTGGAATTATACACTCCCTTTTGAGATGGCTTAGTGTCACCTGTTCTGTATTAGCCTCTATAAAACTTCCTCGTGATACCGTAACTTCTTCTTCAGGTATTACCTGACTTTCAATAGTATTATTTATTGCTATCAATTCCATTTTCTTGGTTTTTAGTTTGTTGAATTATCTGATTGTGAGGAATTACTTGTGCTTCTAAATGCTCTAGTGATTCTTTCTTTTCTAAAATGCTTGGCTTAATCTCCTCTCGAACCGTTGCGTATTTGTAGTAGATTTCCTTTAGCTCTTCAACACTTTCACAAGCTTTGATTTCTAGCTTAGCTTTTTCTACTTCTGACCCGGAACCTTGCCCGCACCACTGCATTATCTTTTTGCCAGTACTTGCATTGATTACAAATTCAGGTTTATCAATAAATAGCCCTGTACGATCCTTAGAAGCCTTGGCATTATGTGTAGCATCAATATCAAAAACAATGGTGAATTCGTAGTCTAAATCATTCCTTTGAATAGCTTTTAAACCTACCTTTTCTGGTACCATTTTACCATTTTTATTATTCAGCACATAGTCCTGCTTTACACGCATTGTAGATATAATATGAGCGTTAGAGCGAAGCATCTTGTTCACAAATGCATTTTGCCTTGGAGTTACCTTTCCCCAATTAGTGAAGCTATTACCAGGCATCTTACTGTGTATATCTAATAGGTAATCCCAACAATGAGAGATGCTATCAATGATAATCACCTCAATTCCTGACTTTTCACAAAGTTCAATAGCTTCTATGTATCTCTCGGGAGAATAAGGAGGTTGCATTGACACCACATTATAGCTTCCCAAATGCGCATACAAGTCACCTGAACCATTCTCTGTGTCTATAATGGCTGTCTTACTAAAATCACCATTAACCAAGCCTTTAGCAATAAGTAATGATGAATAGGTTTTTCCACTACCAGCGCTACCTTGCAAGGCAAGTTTAATCTTAGCTTTTTTCCTTTCGGATATTCGTATTTCCATAAGTGTTATTTTAAATTATTAGTAAATAAGTAAGGGCTTATACCATTCGTGTATAAGCCCTTTTAGAGGATAAAGAAGAACATTTTAAATTACTGCTTCATCATTGATTAGTTGTTTTGAAACTTGTAACAGTCCAGCGAAATCTTCTGCTGTAGCTCTATCTGCATTTGATAGGTGCGACATTCTAATTTGTGGATTAGCTTCGTTGTCATAGCTCAGGTTACATAAGTAATCTTTACCCTCTTCTACACCATACTTGTAGTTAGATTGATAGCAAATAGCTGTTCTTTCTACTTCCTCACCATCTGGCAGGTTAAATTTTAAGGTTACTACTTTAAATTGCTTCTCATTAGCATTCTCAAGTACACTCTTACCAATTTTCAATAAGGTAGCATTGAACTGAAATTCCATTTCTCCTGTTTCAGGATTTTCAATTTGTTTATACTGTGTCATCTATATAAGATTTTAATTCTAGGACAAGACTATTCTCATCCCAGAATTTAACAAGGGTAGAGAAGTTTTATTCCCGAGCGAAGCGAGTGCTTTATCATCTTAGAGGTTACATAAACCTACAAAGGAGGCAAATCAGAATAGCTACAATAAAGAAAGCCCCCAAGCAACCCTTTTTATAGGTTGGAGGGGGGTGTCTTTTAGATTACCTAGGGCTTGACTTTTTTTTAAAAAAAATTAAAAATTTTTAAAATTCTCTTTTGTAATCTTACCTGATTTTATCAACGATAGATATTCTAAAGCTCTTGGAAATTCACTAAGCAATATGTTCCACATGCAAATGTTGGTTTCGTACAGACCATCATTTTCGACTGTATAGCGAGCGTCATATCCAAAAATGACATAATCCTCACCAATTGTAAAATCATCTCCACAATCCCCATCTCCCATACCAGTAATAATCTGTACAGTATTCTCATTGTAACCTTTGAATGAATTGCTTATTTCTATTGAATATAACTTAACAGGCCCATTATTTTCTAGTTCACAGTACTGAACACTTAACACTTTACCTGAGAAAATAATCTCGGCATTAGTGAACCGTTCAATCATGTTATTAGAATATTTACAGCTACAGGCGTAACTTGGAATTGAAAATCCTATTATAAGTACTAGCATTAGTTTAGTCATAGTAATAGTGTTTTAGTAATCATTAATATTTTATTAGACGCTTGATAATTTTTGTTTTTTCTATCCCGAAACACCGGCAATATTCATATTTCGTTAATAAGTCATACACTTTTGATGATACCTATATTTGAATCAGCTCGATATGCTTACTATCTTTACAGAATTAATACTATCTCATTGTTAGAATAGTTCAACTTCCACAGCTAATTGTAGAAAGCAAGTAAAGGGCATGGAATACTAGGGGGTTATAGAGATGGTTATGAATTTAGGAAACCCATTGCATATAAAATTAAGTTAGGATAGACGTGCCACAAGTAATAAGGCTGCTGAGTTCACAGTAAATTACTATCCTTTGCCATCCGTTAGGACACACTGCTTGAATGAAATTGTAATAAAAACTATTCCTTGGCAGCCTTCATGCTGAAAGCTGCAGGGATTTTCATTTTTAATTTTGAAAGTTCTCTTATTGTTACAATATCAAATACTTCATAAAGTGTATTGATAGGGCTATGTGAAATTTTCATAAATAGTTCTTAATGCCTTTAACAAATGTGGCTTTGTGCCATTAAGGAAACAATTTACCCCAAGTATTAAAATATGGCATGAAATAAAGGGAGCATCCTAGGCTACTCCCTCTCAATATGCTTTTGTACATTATAGGTAATAAATCAATCAAGCTTTTTTGAAATTCTGACCATCTCCTCACTAACCCTCCTCTGAACAACCTTGCCATAATGCTCTTGAGTAATTTTCATACTTGAATGACCCAACAATTCACTCACTATCTCCATAGGCACATCATTGTATAGCAGCACAGTAGAGGCAAAAGTCTTTCGAGCAGTATGATGAGTAATTGATTTGTTAATGCCTACAATACCAGCAATTTCCTTTAGGTAAGAATTGATTTTCTGATTGCTAAACCTTGGAAGAACATAGTCGTTCAACTCACTATACTTGCTCATGACAACTTTAGTCTTAGGTAGCAATGGTATCGATATTGGTTTATTCGTCTTCTCTCTCTTCATTTGTATCCATTCATTGCCATCAAAGCCCTTTATGATATGTTCCTTTCTAAGACTTACCATTTCATGGTATGCTAACCCTGTATAACAACAGAAAATAAAAAGATCACGAACTAATTCTAATCTAGGTTGCGTAAAGGCATGTACTTCCATTAATTTTAGCTCTTCAGTTGAAAGAAATACTACTTGCTTCCTTACCCGACCGGGTTTGTGTAATACAAATGGATCCTTTACAAGATATCCTTCTGCTACGGCCATCTTAACAGGCTTCCTTAGCCTTTGAATTTCCTTATTGATAGTTACTTGCTTTTGGCTTTTGACCGTTTTCAAATAGTATTCAAAATCAGTTAAAAATGATTGATTCAACTTTTCTAATGGATAGTCATTTTCCCCATACTTTGACTTGATAAAAGCACTAACATCTTTACACACATATTCAGATTTCTTCCATGTAGAAAGTTTAAGGTCTTTACCTATTAGCTTTAATTGTCTTTTTAGAAACTTCTGAAAATAGGATATTAAATATTCATTCTTCTTTTCTACCTTACCTAAATATGTATCCAAAATATGGTCTACTGTAAATTCAACATTCCCTAACTGAAGCTTCAAATAAGCCTTTCTAATAGCCGCTACTTGGACTTCTAACTGTTGGTTGATTTGCTCGCCTGAAGTAGTTCTAGAAGTATTCCTCTGTTGCTTGGAATCCCAGTGTAATGGATTAACCATTACACCTGAGGAGACTTCTTTTCGTTTCTTGCAATAAGTGATTCTGACGTTCAGAGGGCACAAGCCCTTTTTGTTTTTTTTGTTCAGCTTAATAACGAACAGAATGGATAAGCTTTGATTTTTCATGACCAATTGGTTTTAATGTTAAACAATTGGCATACAATTCAAAAAGTGGGTCCCTCGAAAAATTATATGGGTCTCGAATTGGGTCCCTTATTTCGGCAAATAACTTGACAAGTTGACTTTTAAATGGAGAGTGCAATTAGTGCATATAATGCAGTTAACCCCTGCTATTACTGCCTAAAAACAAAAAATCCAACCTAAATAAATAGATTGGATTTCACTTTTTGCTCCCCCTCTTGGGCTCGAACCAAGGACCCTCTGATTAACAGTCAGATGCTCTAACCAACTGAGCTAAGGAGGAAAATAACCCGTTTTAGTTTCCTAAAGCGGGTGCAAATATAGTAGTTTTTTGAAACTCGCCAAATAAATAAATGCTGTTTTTTTATTTAAATAGCCATTTGTAAACATCGTTGCCATTTGCGAACAGTAAAAGCGCTATTAAAATAAAGAATCCGGTTATTTGAGCATACTCTAAAAACTTATCGCTGGGCTTTCTACCAGTCACCATTTCATAAAGCAAGAACATTACATGCCCGCCATCTAAAGCAGGAATAGGCAATATGTTCATAAACGCTAAAATAATAGATATAAAGGCTGTTGTTGCCCAAAAGGCCGGCCAGTTCCAAGTATCTGGGAACATACCCCCAATGGCGGCAAAACCTCCAACCTCTTTATAAGCACCAGTATCAGGATTGAAAATCTTTTTCATTCCTTTGATATAATCAGTAAGTGTTTTAACTCCTTTATTCCATCCGGCAGGTATAGATTCTACAAAGGTATAGTCAATAGTATTAATTTTTAAATACCCTTTCTCTTGAAATTCTTCAAGAGAACCAAAACCAGCGTAAACTCCAAATTTTCCTTCATCAGAAACTTTTGCCGCCAAATTTACTTTTTTACCATCTCTAATAACAAGTACAGGAACCGTTTTACCTTTATTCTCTAATAAAACAGGTATAACTTGATCTTGATATTCCACAGCGTTACCCGCAATTTCTACAACAGCATCCCCAACTTGTAACCCTGTTTTTAAGTTTATAGACTCTTTAGGTATTTGACTTATAACAAAAGGAACTCTATAATTAATAAATCTAGCATTCTCCCTATTATTAGAAATTGTTTCTATAAAATCTACAGGAACTTCTTTTTCTATAGTATTACCGTCTCTTTCAATGGTGAATTTTTCACCGTACACCAATTCGTAAGGTATTGTCTGTAAGTTCTCCACCTTTTTACCGTCAATTGCGACAAATCGGTCTCCTGTTTTTATACCCAGCGCATCTCCTAAGATTGTATCTGTTACCCAAACACCATCTTTTAAACCATCATTTGAAATATATTGCTCTCCGTACGTAAAAGCTAAACCGATAAAAATTATAACAGCAAGTACAAAATTGACCGTAACACCTCCTAACATGATAATTAATCGTTGCCAAGCTGGTTTGCTTCGGAATTCCCATTCTTTCGGTTCTTCTGCCATGGCTTCTTTATCCATGCTCTCATCAATCATACCAGATATCTTCACATAACCGCCCAAAGGCAACCAACCAATACCGTATTCTGTCTCTCCTATTTTTTTCTTGAATAGCGCAAATTTCACATCAAAAAACAAATAGAATTTTTCAACTCTTGTTTTAAAATATTTTGCGGGTATAAAATGACCTAACTCGTGTAATACGATAAGTATAGAAAGGCTTAAAAAAAATTGTATTGTCTTTATAATTATGGGGCTCATTCTTTTTTCCTGAAAATTAAAATCGGACAAAAGTACATTTTTACAACCGCTTAAAAAAAGAAACACGTTAAGGTCGAGGTATTTTAAGAATAATTTATCAACTAAAGACATCAATTCACTTGAAAACTAATATGCCCTAACCTACCTTTACAAAAAATAAATATGCGGTCTTTCTTCGCTAAATTCAAGTTTTTTGGTTTGGTACTCCTATTAATTTCAGGAGTTATCGTGTACCTCTTTTACAATGCCTTGGTTCCCAAAAAATTACTTCCCGTTTATTCGCCAGCCATGGTAAATTCAGAATTAGTGCCGCAAGAAATACAACACATACGAAAGTACCATACCATTGCAGATTTTTCGTTAACCAACCAAAATGGAGAAATTATTACTCAAGAAGACTACAAGGATAAAATTTATATAGCCGATTTCTTTTTTACTACTTGCCCTACCATCTGCCCTATTATGACCAAAAATATGGCAGATATTCAACAAGAGATTATTAATGATGATGACGTGTTACTTTTATCTCATTCAGTAACCCCAGAAATAGATTCAGTTGCTGAGTTAAAGAAATATGCTATTGAAAAAGGTGTTGATGACACTAAATGGAATTTACTTACCGGTGATAAAAAACAAATTTATGAGCTTGCTCGTAAATCATATTTAGCTGTTAAGACCGATGGTGATGGTGGACCTTTTGATATGATACACACCGAAAATTTTATTCTGGTCGATAAGCAAAAGCGAATACGTGGTTTTTATGACGGCACCAATAAGGAAGACATGGAGCAACTTTTAATAGACCTTAAAATTCTAAGGTCATCTTATCAAGAATAAATCGAATTCTACAGAAGTATAAAGCGCGCTTTTTTTAAGAGGATATTAAAGCCTAATTAAAATATTTCCTTTACTTTTGCCTTACTTATAATGAATCTAAATAAAGATTGGAAACTACCGTTGCAGATTTAAGGAGAGGCCAAAAGGGAATTATCAAAGAATTCACAGAAGATTTATTGCCTATAAAACTTTTAGAACTTGGTTGCTTGCCTGGTAATTTAGTAGAACTAGTACAAGTTGCCCCATTAAAAGATCCTATATACATAAATGTTAATGGATCCCATATTGCCATTAGAAGAGAAATGGCACTTCATATAGCTCTTGAAATCATTGAAGACAATGTTGTCATATGAGCAAACAAATCAATGTAGCCTTAATAGGCAATCCTAATACTGGTAAAACTTCGGTTTTTAATCAACTAACTGGTCTCAATCAAAAAGTAGGTAACTATCCTGGTATTACCGTTGAGAAAAAAGAAGGTATCTGCAAACTACCAAGAGGTGTAAAAGCGCACATTCTAGATTTACCTGGTACCTATAGCTTAAACACTACCTCATTAGATGAAAGTGTTGCCGTAGAGCTTCTATTAAATAAAAATGATAAAGACCACCCAGACGTTGCCGTTGTCGTTACTGATGTAGAGAATTTAAAGAGAAATCTGCTACTTTTTACACAAATAAAAGATTTAAAAATACCTGCCATTTTAGTGATTAATATGGCCGACCGTATGTCTCGCAAAGGCATTACGATAGATATAGATTTATTAGAAAAAAAATTAAACTGCAAAATCGCTTTGGTCAGTACCCGAAAAGAAACGGGAATTGAAAGGCTTAGAGATTTGATAGCAGATTACAAGAATCTTTCTAAAGTACAAAATGTTGATACTTCAGTAATTGCCCCAGAATATTTTGAGAAACTTCGAGAGACTTTCCCTAAAGAAGATGTCTACAAACTTTGGTTGGTCATTACACAAGATGTCAACTTTATGCCCTTAGAGAAAAAGCTGATTAAAGACTCCTCTTCTTTCGCGACCAAATCGAAATCTGAACTTAAGCGTCTTCAGCAAAAAGAGACTATTTTAAGATATCAGTTTATAAATGGAATTTTAAAAGAGACCTACAAAGTTGATGTCAATGCAGCTAAAGGCTTTAGAGCAACATTAGACAAAGTATTGACCCATAAAGTATTTGGATACGTTATTTTCTTATTAATTCTATTGACTATTTTCCAAGCCATTTATGGATGGAGTGAATACCCAATGGATTTAATAGATGGTTTCTTTGCCTCTGCCACTGAATGGGTGAAAAATACACTACCACCAGGGGTTTTCACCAACCTTATCGCAGAAGGTATTTTAGCGGGTATTGGTGGTATCGTAATATTCATTCCACAGATAGCTTTCCTGTTCCTCTTTATCGCATTACTTGAAGAGACAGGGTATATGAGCAGGGTGGTTTTTTTAATGGATAGAATAATGCGTCCTTTTGGTTTAAGTGGTAAAAGTGTAGTGCCTTTAATTTCAGGTACTGCCTGCGCAATACCCGCGGTAATGGCTACTAGAACAATTGAAAATTGGAAAGAAAGGCTTATTACCATATTGGTTGTCCCTTTTACAACGTGTTCTGCTAGACTACCTGTTTATTTGATTATTATAGCATTAGTTATTCCTGAAGGTAACCTACTAGGTTTAAGCTACAAAGCGCTGACCCTCATGCTTTTATATTTATTAGGTTTTATGGCTTCCATTTTTTCGGCGCTTATCTTAAATAAAATTTTAAAAATTAAGAGTAAATCGTTTTTTGTAGTTGAAATGCCTAATTACAAGTTACCATTGCTTAAAAATGTTGGCTATACAGTTCTTGAGAAAACCAAAAGCTTTGTTTTTGGGGCCGGAAAAATCATTCTTGCCATTTCAATTATTCTATGGTTTTTAGGTTCTAACGGATTTTCTGAAGAATTTAAAAATGCAGAGACTATTGTAACCAATAGAGTAAAAGAACAAGGTTTCAGCAGCCATAGTGAGGTTTACTTTGAAAACAATCAAGAAAATTTAGATACTAGTTTAGAAATGGATGCAGATTCTGTAGTACTGCAACAAAAAGAACTTGAAGAACGTGCCCTAAACCAAGAGATTGCAAGTTATAAATTAGAACATTCTTACATGGGCTATATGGGAAAAGCCATAGAACCTGTAGTTAGACCATTGGGCTATGATTGGAAAATAGGTATAGCAGTGCTAACTTCATTCGCAGCAAGAGAAGTATTTGTAGGTACCCTGGCAACTATTTACAGCGTAGGTAATGATGAAGAGGAAACTATTAAAAACAGAATGGCCGCAGAGATTGACCCAATAACAAAAAAACCTCTCTTTAATTTGGCTTCTGGCATTTCACTTCTTTTGTTTTATGCCTTTGCCATGCAATGTATGAGTACTTTGGCTGTAGTAAAAAGAGAGACAAATTCATGGAAATGGCCTGCTGGTCAACTAGTTTTTATGAGCCTTTTTGCGTATATTGTTGCTTTAATTGCTTACCAATTATTAAAATAAAATGGACACACTACAACACATATTAGTTTACATAACACTAGCAATTTCTGTAGGTTATATAGTTACCAAATTTTTTCTTCCGAAATCAATATGGTCTAGTAAAAAGTCTAGCACAAAAGCATGTGGGCAAGATGATTGTGGCTGCCATTAAATTTGACTTATTCTCCATTAAACATTCAACAAATTTTAAGATTTAGTTAAATAAATTTTAAAACACTCCTAACAGTTTCTAAAACTGTAACGTTTCTTACATTGGTTCGTCTAGATTGCATAGCAATAATCAAATCCATGCATACAAACAAGCTCCTCTTTGCTTTTTTAACCATTCTAATAGCCACCATTTTTACTGCAAATGCCCAGAGTTTAAGTGCTTTTGTCATAGATAGTGTAAGCCAACAACCCATACCCTACGCTACTGTTCAAATAAAAGAAAAAGGAGTAATTACTAATGAAGACGGAAACTTCAATTTCATACTAAATGAAACAATTAAAGAAACAGACTCCTTAATTATTTCTTCCATGGGCTATGAAACCCTTACAAAACCTATTTCTGAATTTACGACTACTAGAATATTGCTTATACCAAAAGCCATTGAGCTTAGAGAAGTTATTGTATCTAACAAAAACTACACCGCCGATGAAATAATGGATTTGGTAGAAGACAACCTTGAAAAAAATTATAGCAACGTGCTTACCAAAAAAAGACTCTTTTATAGAGTTTCTAATTTTGACAGATGGACCAAAAGCGATTTTAAAGTCAAAAAATCTTCTATCGCTGTTTTAAACCAAAAGTTCTTGGATAGTGTTATAGCGACCGTACCTAAGAACGATAGCTACTATTCTGAAATTGTTGGTGATCTATATGGAAATTACACAGCTGAAACGCAAAAATTAAATTTATTAAAAGCCTCTAAACTATTCGATAAAAGCAAACAGCTCGATGCCGAAAAACTAGAAGAAAGGTTTAATGAAATTTTAAAGAAAAATGTTAAACAAGGGTCCTATTTTAAGATTAAATCAGGGCTTTTTGGAACCAAAATAGATGCTGAAGAAATAAGTGAACTTTTAGCGGATGATGTCGATTCTACGGATGTTGTAGCATTTAATGAGCAAGTTGAAAAGAAGAAGAAAAACAAAGTAGAGCAGCAGAAAAATTATGCTAATTGGAAAAAGAATAATCTAGGCGAACTATTAAATAGTCTGCCAACCCAAGAGGATACAGATTTTAACTTTATTACAAAATCAAGAAAGTACGATTATACATTAAAAGAATTTACCTTTTTAGGCAATGACCCTGTATATGTCATTTCATTTCAACCAAGTGGCTCTGCAGACTTTGAAGGCACCATGTATATAAATGCAGATGACTTCGCTTTATTACAAGTCGATTATACCAATGTAAAGCCCGTTCAAAAATTCAATTTATTAGGGGTATCAGCCAACACGTACCTATCAAAAGGAAAGGTGATTTACAATAAAGGAGCAAATGGATTTTATGGTTTACGCTTTTTCGAATCTGAAACAGCACAAAGATTTGGCTTAAAAAGGCCACTTAAAATCATTGAAAAAAACAAAGTAGTTAAAGGCCGAAATAAACAAAATGAGCTATCAGGAGATATGGATTTTGTTTTTATTAATGTTGAAAAAAGCGAACTCATTGTATTTGAGTCAGAAAGTATTAGTCAGGCGACATATGATGGTTTCACAGAAAATAACGCTATATCACCGACGTATATGCCCAAATATGACCCAGAATTCTGGAAAGGCTATGCTATTATGGAACCAAATACAGCTATAAAAGAGTTTACTTCTGCATCTTCAGAATAAACTATATAAAACTTTTTATGAAGTAATAAAGTAATAATCCCCATCCTATTACAAGAAAAAGCCCGCCTAATGGAGTAATCGGACCAAGAATTTTGAGTTTTTTTCCTTTGGCTGCACTAATGCATAGTCCGTAAATACTAAAAGAAAAAAGAAAAGTTCCTATGATAAAACAAAACATCATATTCTTCTCCAAAGAGCTTTCAAGGTTGAGATTAAAGCTTAGCATTAAAATCACTAAAGCGTGGTACATTTGATATTTCACCCCAGTTTCAAAACTATGCAACTGTTCTATAGTAAATATCTTTTTTAATAAATGGGCTCCGTAGGCCCCAAATATTACTGCTAACAAACCTAACAATGCCCCTACCAATTGTGCTATTAAAACCATACTGTTTTTGTTTCAAAGATACTGTCATTGCCTTTTAAATTCATATATTAAGACACACAATATCCTACAAATATGAAAAAGTCTTTCTCAGTTTTATTAGTCGCAGCAATGGTAATTTTAGGTGGTTGTGGTATGTCAAAAAAGTCAAATGTTAATTCGGATTCTATATCATTGAATGATGAATTAAAAGATAGAAATAGAGCGAATATATCTTTATTACAGCGTATTACTCAAATGCGTGGCATTGTGCTTCATAATAATTTACCTGTTATAAATAAAACAGCTAATTCATTTGCATCAGCAGGAAATCAAGAACCTTTATACGTTTTGAACAATCAAGTTATTGGCAATTCTTTTCATTCCATTAACGAGATTATTGAGAATTACAATGTGAAAAAAATCACCATTTTAACTGGTGCAGATGCTGCCAGCTATGGTTCTCAAGGATCGAACGGAGTAATAAAAATAGTAAGTTACTAATTGAAATTACTGAAGACTAATTTTCATTTCCATATTAGAATTCAAAGTAAAAACACACTCTTCAAATTTTGGCGGACCGAACATTTTCATTTTACCTTTCGAAAAGGCAATTTGTTCTTTAGGAATGCCGAGTATATTTGTATCTAAATTTTTATTACCATTAGCATCGTGAAAAATTGCAATAGCATAGTCACCATCTGGCAAATCGGTTATTTGAATAGCGGTACTCCCTTTAACAGCTTTCCCAGAGCCAGATTTGAATACTTTATCAAACTTTAAAAAAGAACTTTCATTGGTGTAAATAGCGAAACAAATATTTCCATCTTCTGAAGTTACCCCATCAACACTTAAACTAAGACTATGCTGCGCGTTAACCACATTTGAAATCACTACAAAAAAGAAGAGGACCAAGAAATTCTTATATATCATACTTCAAAAATTCAATTTTAAAAGTAATTCCAATTTTGATGCCATATTCTTACTAACGGCTAAAAAAACTAAACTATAGATTAAATTGATTAATTAGGGACTCGTAGAGAGTTTATTTTGGAAGTTAAATCATCAAAAAGATGAATAGTTTCCACCGAATCTTTTAGATTGAAATATAAGTAAAGCGAATCTTTGTACACCAATTTAACTTTCTGTTGACTGATGTTATCCACAAACACATGAACTTTCTTATTTGTTAGTGAATCTTTAAATTCCCTAAAAACTCCTTTCTCTTTTTCAAGGGCCGAGAAACCATTTAATCGCTCCATTGCAGGCATTCTATCTACCAAAACAACGCTATCTAAATCACTATATGGAATTACAACATGATAAAAACCTGACCTCAACTTTAGACTTTCATTATCAGAACTAAACCAGTTTTTAAAATGCAATATTAAAATTGTAGCACAGAGAATTACAGTTACTACTAATATTACTGTCCAAACCCAATGATTCTTAGTCAAGCGCATATATTCTTAAACGTATATTGTTATAACCTCTAATTGCTTAAACGGTAAAAGTGCTATTAAATTACTGTTGCAGTGAAAAACACTTATGAAGGTCTATTTCTGGTAATTGTAGGCTACAAATACTAACCTAAACCAACATCTAAAGTCATCATTATAATAAAACCACCGATGAAGCCCATTGTGGCAATATCGGTGTACTTATCTTGTTGTGTTTCTGGTATTACTTCTTCTACGACAACAAAAATCATGGCTCCAGCAGCAAATGAAAGAGCGTAAGGTAAAATAGGTTGAAAGGTCATTACGGCCCAAGCACCTAAAACGGCAGCGATTGGCTCGACAAGTGCAGATGCTTGCCCAAACATAAAGCTTTTAGTTCTACTAAGTCCGTGTCTTCTTAAAGGCATGGCAACGGCAAAACCTTCAGGGAAATTCTGTAAACCAATACCCAGTGCAAGCGCGACCGCACCACCAATAGTAGCCCCATCAAAACCAGCTGCCACTCCACCAAAAAGTACGCCAACGGCCAATCCTTCCGGAATATTATGAAGGGTGATAGCTAAGGTAAGCAAGGTTGTTCTATGCCATGGCGTCTTTACTCCTTCCGCTTCGCTTTCCTTAAAATTAATGTGCAAATGCGGTAGTATTTTATCTAATCCAAAAATGAATGCAGCCCCAAGTAGAAAACCAACAGCAGCCGGAATCACTTTTACAAACCCCTCACCAGGACTCATTTCAATACCTGGTGCCAATAGGCTCCAAAAACTAGCAGCTACCATAACACCCCCTGTAAAACCAAGCATACCATCTAAAACTGCACGATTTAGGGTTTTAAACAAAAACACCAATGCAGCCCCAGCAGCAGTTAGCCCCCAAGTAAATAAAGTAGCATAAAAAGCAGCTAAAACTGGGTCTATAGATTCGAAATATTTAATTACTTGTTCCATAAAATGAAAATTTTACTAGTTAAAATTCTTACTCCTCATCTACAATCTCTAAAAATAAATTTGATGCTATCTGTTCTGAAATACGGATGGACCCAGCTCTTGTTGAAATGGTAACAGAACCATCGAATTCTTCTCTATCCAATATTTTAAATGTATCGCCTAAAGCAATATTATTCTTATCTAAAAACTTTAAAAAAGTAACAGAAGAATCATTTACACCAACACATACCCCTTCACTTAAAACAGGTAATTCACTAATTAGTTTTTTCACGGACTTAGTGAAAAAACCTTCTTTATTTGGTATTGGATCACCATGTGGGTCTACCTTTGGAAATCCTAAATGAGCATCTAACTTATCAATTAAAGCATCACTCTTTATATGCTCTAATTGCTCAGCTACCTCATGCACCTCATCCCAAGAAAAATTCAGTTTATCCACCAAAAAAACCTCCCATAGACGATGCTTGCGTATAATAGATAGCGCGACGAGTCTCCCTTTTTCAGAAAGCGATACCCCTTGGTACTTCTTATATTTTACTAATGACTTCTCAGATAATTTTTTTACCATATCGGTTACCGACGAAGGTTTCGTCTTCATTTGTTCAGCGATAGCATTGGTAGCCACTGATTTATTATCTATTTGACTTAGATGATAAATCGCTTTTATATAATCTTCTTCAGATAAAGTCATTTCAAAACAATATAATAACAAAAATACATTTTTATACGTAAAAACAATTTTTTAGCTTTGTCTAAATTTATTTTTAGATGTTTAGAATTTTTATTTTAGTGGTTTCTATTTTAACTTTTTCGAGTACCTACTCAGAAGAAGCGACCCTATCTGGTTCTGTGACATCTGAGAACTCACCTGCCCCATTCGTAAATATCTATTTAAAGAACACTGAACTAGGCACTTCATCTAATAAAAATGGATGGTATGAATTAAAAAATATTCCCCCTGGAAAATATACACTTATAGCTTCTACCATAGGTTATATTTCATTTAGCCAATCAATTGTTATAAAAAAAGGACAGGAACAGCAATTAAATATAGACCTGAAACCTTCGGTTGAATCTTTAGATGAAATGGTGGTCACCGGAACAATGAAACCTGTAAGCAGACTTGAAAGTCCTGTACCGGTTGAGGTATACAAGCCCACATTTTTTAAGAAAAACCCAACAGCAAGTATTTTCGAAGCGCTACAGAATGTGAATGGAGTACGGCCTCAAATTAATTGTAGTGTTTGCAACACTGGTGATATTCATATAAATGGTCTTGAAGGGCCTTATACGCTTGTATTGATAGATGGCATGCCGATAGTTAGCGGACTAGGAACTGTTTACGGATTATCTGGTATACCAAATTCTCTTATAGAACAAATTGAAATTGTAAAAGGACCTGCTTCTACTTTATATGGAAGTGAAGCTGTTGGTGGATTGATAAATATTATCACCAAAAACAACCTTACCGCACCCGTTTTTTCTGGAGATAGCTTTATAACCGATTGGGGAGAATACAATCTTGATATAGGCACCAAAGTATACCTGGGTAAAAAGACCAGCCTTTTGTTGGGCATCAATTATTTTAAATATGACAACCCTATAGATAATAACGGAGATAATTTTACAGATTTAACCTTACAAGACCGAATATCTATATTTCAAAAATGGAATTTCACTAGAAAAAACTCACGTATCTTCTCATTGGCTGGCCGCTTTTTTTATGAAGATAGATGGGGAGGAGAATTACAATGGACTCCCGAATTTAGAGGTGGTGATGAAATTTATGGAGAAAGTATTTATACCCGAAGATGGGAAGTTTTAGGCAAGTATCAACTCCCTTTCAAGGAGCAATTAATGTTATCTTTTTCATACAATGACCATAGCCAAAACTCTGTTTATGGTGATGTATCTTATTTAGCTGACCAGCGTATTGGTTTTACCCAACTTACCTGGGACAAATCTTTAGGCAAACATAGTATATTGGCAGGTTCTGCTTTACGTTATAATTACTATGATGATAATACGCCAGCAACTTCAGATTTAAATGGCAATAAACCCGATGAAGTAATTATCCCAAGTGTTTTTCTACAAGATGAGATTGCCTTCAATAAAAAACATTCATTACTATTAGGAGCTAGGTATGATTATGATAATAGGCATGGTTCTATTTTTACACCAAGAGGAGCCTATAGGTTTAAATTTACAGATACCGACATACTACGATTAAATGCAGGCACAGGTTTTAGAGTAGTAAATTTATTTACAGAAGAACATGCCGCGCTTACCGGTTCACGTGAAGTAGTTATTACAGAAGAGTTGAAACCAGAACGTTCTTTCAACGTAAATCTTAATTATCTAAAAAATATATATGGAGATAACGGAACTTTCGTAACCCTAGATGCTTCGATGTTTTACACCAATTTTCAAAATATTATAATACCTGATTATGATACCAATCCTAATCAAATCATTTATGACAATTTAGATGGAAAGTCAGTTTCAAAAGGGATAAGTGCTAATATAGACATCGCTTTTCCTAGTAGTTTCAAAATAATGTTTGGCGCTACATTGCAAGACGTAAGTAATACCGAAAACGGTATTACCAAAAGACAAATTCTTACTGAAAGCTATTCTGCAAATTGTGGAATAAGCTATACCATTAGAACTTGGGATTTGACTTTTGATTACACCGGAAATTTATATGGTCCAATGCGATTACCGACGTTAGGTGACCTTGACCCAAGAAGAGATTTCTCACCTACTTGGAGTATACAAAACATTCAATTCACCTATAATGGCATAAGAGATTTTGAACTATATGCAGGAGTGAAAAACTTATTAAACTGGACTCCAAATAATGGTAATCCGTTTATAATTGCTCGTGCCAACGACCCTTTTGATAAGGAAGTAACTTTTGACGCTAATGGAAACGTAGTTTCAACAGCCAACAACCCGAACGCGCTAACCTTTGACCCCACTTATGTTTATGGCCCTAACCAAGGCATCAGGTCTTTTGTTGGGTTACGATATACCTTAAACTAAAGTAAAAAGACAAAACCTATTTTGTATTTTTGAAGATATAGGGCAGCCTATTTTTACTGCACATGTAAAAGTCAATGAATAACTACGATTTTATTATAATTGGTGCCGGTGCATCTGGCCTTTTACTGGCAGATGCTATGGGTAGTGATTCCTTTTTTGCGCAAAAAAAGATTTTAATCTTAGACAAAGACGCTAAAAAAACCAATGATAGAACTTGGTGTTATTGGGAAAAAGGTGAAGGCCAGTTCGATGAAATTGTTCATAAAAATTGGGAAGAACTTCATTTCGAAGGTTCACAAATTTCAAAAAGAACCGAAATAGCACCCTACTCCTATAAAATGATCAAGGGTATTGATTTCTACAACCACTATTTAAATAGAATTAAGGGTTATGCAAACATTACTTTTATACAAGAAGAGGTAGTAAAATTACAAGAAATAAGTACCGGGGTAACCGTTCACACCCTAAAGAACTGTTACGTTGCTGACTATATATTTACAAGCCTTTTTGATTATAAAATGGCCACACAGCAAAAAAGGTATCCCGTTTTACAACAGCATTTTGTTGGTTGGGAGATAAAAACCAAAGACCCCATATTTAATGCTTTCGAAGTTACCTATATGGATTTCTCGATTCCTCAAAAAGGGAACACCCGTTTTATGTATGTTTTACCATATTCAAATAATTCTGCACTAATTGAGTATACGCTATTTTCAGAAAAATTACTTCCAAAACAAGAATATGAAGATGCCATAAAAAATTATATACGGGATAGGTATAAATGTGAAGACTATACCATCATAGAAAAAGAGGCAGGCAGTATACCTATGACTGCTTATGATTTTAGAGGACATCATTCAGATAGAATTCGATATATAGGCACTGCAGGCGGCTGGGCCAAACCAAGCACAGGATATACTCTAATGAGCACTGCAAATAAAGTACCTCAGCTAGTTCATCATATTAAGAATGGACAGCCATTAAAAAAATTAAAACTTAAAAATAAATTTTGGTTTTACGACCTTCTATTTCTTGATGTATTGCATATCGATAATGCAAATGGGTATAAAGTCTTTGAATCGCTATTTAAATCATTAAGCCCTCAAATGGTATTCAAGTTTTTAGATGAGAAAACCAATTTATGGGAAGATATTATCTACATAAATGCCTGCCCCAAAATTCCTTTTATTAAAGCCTTTTTTAAACGATTGTTTTAAACCGTTCTATTCATTAAATTTTCACCGAACTGAGTCAAAAGGTCTTTTTTCTCTTGTTCCAATTCAATGTCATTTAATACTTCAAAGGCCCTTGTAGTATAATCCGAAATTGCAACCCGCGTAGCTTCATCTGCTTTGGTTCTTTCAAAAATTAAGCGTACAGCATTTACTTTTGTTTCTGACTCTTTAGGTTGTATAGAATATAAATGTTCGAGCTCTTTTGTCATTTTTTCAGAGCCCGAGCTAATAGCCTTTAGATAAAGAAAGGTTTTCTTATTTTCAATAATATCACCACCTACTTGCTTTCCAAAAGTTTTTGGGTCTCCGAAAACATCTAAATAGTCATCTTGTAATTGAAACGCGATACCTAAGTTTAAACCGAAAGCATACATTTGTTCTTGAGATTTTTCAGAAGCACCCGCAACGATAGCCCCCATTTTTAATGCTGCTGCCACTAAAACCGCAGTTTTATACTCTATCATTTTCAAATATTCTGGCAACATAACATCGTCTCGAGTTTCAAAATCAACATCATATTGTTGTCCTTCACAAACCTCTAAAGCTGTTTTGCTAAAAAGTTGCGCCAACTGCCTAAATATTAAAGGTTCATAGTTTTCAAATAATTGGTATGCCATAATCAACATAGCATCTCCAGATAAAATACCAGTATTTATATCCCATTTTTCGTGAACAGTTATTTCACCGCGTCGAACAGGGGCATCATCCATAATATCGTCATGTACCAAAGAAAAATTATGAAACACTTCTACTGCCAAAGCTGCATCCAATGCTTTTTTATAATCTGTATTGAAAATTTCGGCTGTTAGTAGAACCAAAACAGGCCTAAGCCTTTTTCCGCCTAAACCTAAAATATAGGTGATCGGTTCATACAGGTTTCTAGGTTCTTTGGTAAACTTTTTAGAGTTTAAATAATTGAGAAACTCTTCTCGATATTCATTTATAGAATGCATTCTCGCAATTTTTATCAAAAATAGAATAAATATGTTTTGTAATAAGCTCTATTAAACATTGAAGGTTAATTCTTGAAGGCTTATGTTGTAGAAAAGTTTAAAGTTTAACTATCTGAGGTTTGAAAAAAATAATTAAACCAAAATTCATTTACAGAGAATTTCGCTTAATCAACTTTGAGGGCATAATAACTTGAGTGGTGTCTTCGTTTTTTAAATGTCTGGCTGCCATTTTAGCCATCTCTTTAAAATCAGTAGAAATCGTTGTAATTCCACCAAATACAATCTCCTTGGCAACATTATCGTTCTGAGAAAGGATTCCAATATCTTCTCCAATTTTATATTTTTTCCGAACACAATCTCTTAAAATATGCCACAAAATAGTATCCCCTAAAATAAAATAAAGAGTCCCCTTTTTGGCTGTGCCTAATGAATAATTACTTTTTACTGTCCCTGTAACATCATAATCTTTCAGAAATCTCTCGAACGCAATTCGTATTGAAATTGGAGAGTAATCACTTTCTTCATTAAAATATAAAATAAGGTTTTTGTATTTTTTGATTTCGGGTAGCAATTGTACCAGCGATGTGTATATAACTTCTTCAAATTCTTGAGAAATATAAGAGAATGATTTCCCTAAATCCAAGTACCTATCTACCAATAATAATTTTTTTGGTTCAATACTTTGTAATAACGGTACAACCTTTTGGTTTTGAATAGGAGCAATTACATACATACCGTACTTACCTTTAATATTCGTAAGTAAGGTTTCAAAAATGGTTAAATTATTATGATGGAAAAAAACATCGATTTGAAATCGTTTACCCATCTCTTTCCTAAAGGTTTTGTAAAATTCTTCCTGATAACTTTGGAAAGCGAATAAAAGCAAGGCCATTCTTTTGGTAATATTCGTTTCTTGACTAATAACAAAATAGCCTTTAAGTTGCCTAGATTCGATTAAACCCCTGTTTTTAAGCTCTTCGTAGGCTTTAAATATGGTTTTCCTTGCATAACCAATTTCTTCAACCATGTTATTAATTGAAGGTAATTGATCGCCAATAGTCATGGTGCCGTCTTCAATTGACTCTATAACCCCTTGCACCAATTGTTCGTGCTTTGAAAGATTATTGATTTGGGTTAAGCTTAAAATTCTTTTAACAATTGGCATAGAATACAAATATAAACCGTCGAATATACAATTTAATCAAGTTTATCAAAATGTCACGATAACTAGAAATGTCCTATAAATAATTAATTCTGAAAAAAAATTATTAGCACATAATAATCTAGGGGAAAAATGTTTTAGGCGTACAGTTATAATTGGATTTAGACGCCTTCAAAGCTGATTTATAGTTACGGTCTTATGGTCCTTAAATATTAAGTTTAATTAAATAATTGATGTTAAAAATATAACAGAGCAAATATCAAATTATTATATTTTTATAACAATTTTGAGAAATTCAAAATATTTTAAAGTTTAATTTATATAATTAACATTTTATTATATATTTGTTTGTAGTAGCATAGTGTATCATAGTATCCTTAATTTTAAAATTCTTTGTATACAATTATGATTTCTATGATTACAAAATAACTAACAACCCATAAGAACCTATTTTATGAATCAACTAATTAATTTTCCTAAGTTTTTCATGATTCGAAGTCATGCATTCTTAACGATGGTTTTCTTTTTTGGCGGGCTCCTCTTAACGAGCATTCATGCGCAAGAAGTACAAGTGTCGGGCACCGTAACATCAGCTGCGGACAACATGCCATTACCTGGTGTTTCGGTCATCGATGCAAATAACCCAACTAGAGGGGTTCAAGCTGATTTTGACGGAAACTTCACAATTACTTTAGATAATGGTAATACCAGTTTGCGCTTTAGCTATATTGGCTTTAAGTCTGCTGTTATTCCTGTGAACAACCAAAGCACTATTAATGTTTCTCTAGAGGAAGATGTTGCAAATCTAGAAGAAGTCGTTGTAGTAGGTTATGGTACTCAAAAGAAAGCCACAGTTACTGGTGCGGTTACAGCAGTTCAAGGACCCGTTCTTGAAAGCTCTCCTGCTATTAGTGTCTCTAACTCTCTTGCTGGTAGATTACCAGGTGTAGTTATTATTCAAACCAGTGGAGAACCTGGCAATGACCAGTCTACTATTAGTATAAGAGGTACTAATACGTTAGGTAATAATCAACCTTTGATTGTTATTGATGGTATTCCAGATAGAGATGGTGGTATTGGCCGTATTAATTCAAATGATATCGCAAATATTTCAGTTTTGAAAGATGCTTCTGCTGCCATTTATGGTGCTAGAGCAGCAAATGGTGCCATTATTGTCACTACAAAATCCGGAAATGTCGGTAAAATGGAAGTGAAATATAATGCTGATTTTGGTCTTACTAGACCAACAAGAGTACCTGAAATGGCAAGTGCTGTTGAGTATCAGACTATCATGAACGAATTAGCCATCTATAACAGTAATATTCCGGCAGGTCAATGGAGTGCGGCAAATAGCGCATTTCAAAATACGGGCAGCTACACTATTCCTGGAAGTAACCCTGCAGAAACTGTAAACGCTGCATTTAGTCCTGAAACTGTAAATAACCACAGAACTAATGCTGACCCATGGTTATACCCAGATACAGATTGGTTCGGAGCTACTTTTAAAGATTGGGCAGAACAACAAAGACATAATTTATCTGTAAGTGGAGGTAGCGAAGATTTAAAATACTATGCATCCCTAGGATACTCTGATCAAGGAGCTATTTACAAAAATTCGGCAAACCGTTATCAACAATACAACTTTCGCATTAATACAGATGCCAAAATCAACGAATATCTATCCACTAAATTAAGTATGGGGTATAGAAAAGAATACCGAACATTCCCAACGGAAGGTGCAGGTGCTATATTCAGAATGTTAATGAGAGGTAGACCAAATGAGCCAGCTGTTTGGCCAAATGGATTGCCAGGACCAGATATTGAAAATGGACAACAGCCAGTTGTTGTGACTACTAACCAGACTGGTTATGACAAACAGCCTACAGATTTTTTACAATTTACAGGCTCAGTAGATATTAAAAATCCATGGATTGAGGGATTAACCTTAACCTTAATGGCCGGTATAGATCAAAGTCAACAACGTAGAAAATTATGGCAAACACCTTGGACTTTGTACTCATTAGATCGTGCTAATTATATTGCAACCGGTGATCCAGTATTAACTGGAGCCATTAGATCTAATTTTACAGATCCAAGATTATCTCAATCTTCGTCAAACATATTAAACACAAACCTAACTGGTTTGCTTAATTATGACAAGACTATTGACGATGACCATACTATTAATATACTTGCTGGTGTTACTCGTGAAAATTTTCAGGGAGAATTCATATCCGCTTTTAGACGTAATTTCCTTTCTACAGCAGTTGACCAACTAGGTGTTGGTGGTGAAGATGGTCAAAGCACGAATGGTTTTGCTTACAATAGAACTAGATTAGGATATTATGGTCGTGCGCAATATAACTTTAAAGAAAAATATTTAGCTGAATTCATTTGGAGATATGACGGTTCTTATATCTTCCCAGGTGATGATCGTTTTGGATTCTTCCCAGGTGTATTAGTTGGGTGGAATATCAATAAAGAAGATTGGTTCAACGTAGAATCTATCGACTACCTAAAATTACGTGCCTCATACGGTCAAATGGGTAATGACCAAGTGTTTTTTAATGGAGGACTTCAAGAATATGCATATTTATCTATTTATGATTTTGGCAGCTACCCAATTGACGGTAACGTACAAACTACCCTTACTGAACCTTTATTGGCAAACCCTAGCTTTACATGGGAAAGAGCCAATAACTTCAACCTAGGTCTTGATGGTATTACACTTGACGGTAAATTGAGCTTCACATTAGAATACTTCAAGAACAAAAGGGATCAAATTTTAATTCAGAAGACAGGTTCCACACCAGGTTCCTCAGGTATTTCAAATTTATTACCCCCTGTAAATGCTGGTAAAGTTGATAATGAAGGGTTTGAATTTGCATTAAATTATTATGGTGGAGATGCAGATAGTTTTAAATGGGATGTTGGTGTAAACGGTGGTTATGCTAAAAACAGTGTGGTCTTTTTAGATGAGATTCCAGGTGCTCCAGAATATCAACTTCAAGAAGGGAAACCAATTGGATCATATTTGGTGTATGAATACGACGGTGTTTTTATTGATGAAGCCGCTATTGCTGGTAATACTTTAGACTATAGTGCTGTTAAACCACAGTTAGAACCAGGTGACATGAAATTTAAAGATGTTAATGGTGATGGCGCTATTAATGATTTAGATCAAGTTCGCTTGAACAATAGCTTGGTGCCAAACTTCAACTTTGGCCTTACCTTTAATGCTTCTTATAAGAATTTTGATTTATCGGTTCTTTTACAAGGTGCTACAGGAGCTAAATTATTTATTCAAACAGAATCAGGAGATATAGGTAATTACCTTAAATATAGCTTTGATAATAGATGGAGTCCTGATAACCCAAGTAGTACAAATCCAAGATTGGCAAGTAGGGGTGACACTTATTATAGTGGTGGCTCATATGGCAACAACACTTATAACTTATTTAGCAAGGATTATATCAGACTTAAAAACGTACAAATAGCATACAATTTCCCAAAAGGATTGATTGACCAATTTGGATTATCCGCATTTAGGATTTACATGAGTGGTCTTAACCTGGCAACATGGGCAGCACAAGACATTTATGATCCTGAATCAACGAGTAATAGTGGGCAGTTTTATCCACAACAGTCAATTATTAACTCTGGTTTTAGTTTAACATTTTAAAAAAAAAATCATGAAAAAAAGAAAATTAGTACTCTTAGGCCTATTAACGGTAGCCTTAATACCGATATCATGTAATGAAGACTTTCTAGAAACACAACCTTTAGATTCTATATCAGCAGATGCGACTTGGGCAGATGGTGCATTGTCACAAGCATTTGTATTTAACGTGTATTCATCCCTTGGCTATGGAGGGTTTGAAGAAGAAGGACTTGCATCTCTAACTGATGAAGCAATGTTTACACACTCTGGAAGAGGTATCAACGTTATTAACGAGGGATCACTTTCTCCAGCTGGAACAGGTAACGTTAATATCATTCCACAATGGAATGAACTGTATTTGGCAGTTCGAAAGGCAAACATTGCCATACAAGAATTACCAAATGCCACTTTCGAAGATCAAAGCCTAAAAGACCGATTACTAGGTGAATCGCATTTTTTAAGAGCTTATTACTATCATCAATTAATGCGCTATTATGGAAGTGCTCCATTAATTGAAACACCTTACGGTTTGGATGAAGACTATTCAGTAGCAAGAGGCACCTTTGCAGAAAATGTTGATTTCATTGTTTCTGATTTAGACCAAGCAATATCCTTACTTGATGGCAAGGACATTACCGCTGGTAGGGCATCTAAGTTAAGTGCTATGGGTCTTAAATCAAGAGTGTTGATTTATGCCGCAAGCGACTTACGTGACGGACCAACAGCTAGTGCAAAATCTTCAGTATTAGGAAGTTATTCTAACCTTGATTTAGTAGCGTATACTTCTGGCGATAGAGCTGCTCGTTGGAATACAGCTAAAGCAGCAGCTAAGGCTGTTTTAGATGAAACAACAGGTTATAAATTAGATTTAACTGCACCTGCAACGGCAGAAGATGCTACAGAAACTTACGTTTCGATTGCTATGGGTGGTGGAAGCGCTATAGGTGATCCAGCAGCAAGAGCAGAATTATTATTTGAACGTACACATACACCATTATTTACTGTAGAAAGTAATTGGCCTTTAGGTGGTATCCACCAAGGTATAAACAATGGTCCAAACGGTTATCATAACTGGGCAGGTAACACACCTATTCAACAATTGGTTGATGATTATCAAATGATGGATGGTTCTGATTTTGACTGGAGCAATCCTGAGCATGCAGCTGCTCCTTATGAAAATAGAGATCCAAGGCTTTCTGCAACTATTCTTTATGACGGATCTGGATGGAAACCAAGACCATCAGATGTTGCGGCGATAGACCCTTATGACGAGATTCAAACTGGTACCTATGCCGATGGTTCTGGCGGGATAATTAATGGAGTTGATATGCGCGATTCTCCTATAGAAAACTGGAACGGTAGTAGAACAGGCTATTATGTTCGAAAATTTATTGATGCAGATCCGGCTGTTGTAGACAACCAATCTAGCGCTCAAGTAGTGCCTTGGCCATTTATCAGATATACTGAAGTGCTTCTAAATTATGTTGAAGCTTCTATCGCTACTGGCGATGAAGGTGAAGCTAGAAACTGGCTGAACAAAATTCGTTTTAGAGCAGGTATGCCTGCAATTACTTCATCTGGTACAGACCTTCTAGAAGCCTATATAAACGAAAGAAGAGTTGAATTGGCTTATGAAGAACATAGATATCATGATGCTAGAAGATGGATGATAGCTGACCAAACTTTAGGTCGTGGCATTAAAGTAATGAAAGTTACTGCTACCCTAAAAGCAGGTGCTACTCCAAGAACTCCATATCAATACGACCCAACAGTATATGATTACACTTATACCGTTGTAGACAATAATGATAATGAGACAAGAACTTGGGATGACAAAATGTACTACATGCCATTAAGCAGAGATGAAATTAACCGTAATGAGCTATTAGTTCAGAATCCTGGTTATTAAATAAATTTATTGTTGAGTTAGTTTTATATTGAGTTAATGAAAAAATCTATCCCTTTTTGGGATAGATTTTTTACTTTTAAGCAAATGGTTAAAAATCTAGTTTCCTTACTTTTTATTTTATTTATACTACTTCAAAGTTGTACAAATGAGACTAAAAAAAACGATATAATTTCTAATAAAGAAACCGACAAAAAGGAATCGCTTTTTACGCTATTACCTGAAGTCGAAACAAACATATTTTTTCAAAACACACTAAAGGAAGGGTTAAATGCTAATGTATTGGTTTATGAATACCTGTACAATGGTGGCGGTGTAGCAACAGGTGATTTTAACAATGACGGTTTACAAGATTTATATTTTTCTTCAAATATGGGAGAGAACAAATTTTATTTAAATGAAGGCGACTTTAAGTTCAAAGACGTTACTGCACTTTCTAAAGTTGAAGGAAGACCCGGCCCTTGGAAAACCGGTATTACTTCTGCTGATGTAAATGGAGACGGAAAATTAGATTTGTATTTATGCTATTCAGGAGCCTTACCTGATGCTAAAAGGAAAAATCAACTTTTTATTAATCAAGGAAACGACGCCAATAATATTCCTATTTTTAATGAACAAGCTGAAGAATATGGGTTAGCAAGTGCAGCTTATAGCAATCAAGGTTATTTCTTTGATTATGACAAAGATGGTGACTTAGATATGCTTCTATTAAACCATAATCCTAAATCACTACCTGTTCTTAATGAAGTAAGCACCAAAGAATTTTTAAAAAAAGATGACCCATTACAGGGTACACGACTATTTGAGCAAAGAGAGAACAAATTTTACGATGTAACTGAAAAATCTGGAGTTAGCGGTTCTGCTCTAACATATGGCTTAGGCATCGCTATAAGTGATATAAATAATGATGGCTGGCAAGATTTCTATATATCGAACGATTATACGGTTCCTGATTATTTATATATCAACAATAAAAACGGCACATTTACAGACCAATTAGGTAAGCAAATGGGACATACAAGCCATTTCTCAATGGGTAATAATGTTGCAGATATAAATAATGATGGTTGGCAAGATATCTTTACTTTAGACATGCTACCCAAAAATAATAAACGTCAAAAGTTATTGCTGTCTCCTGATAACTATGAGAAATTCGACTTGAATATTAGAAGTGGTTTTCATCATCAGTATATGCGAAACATGCTACAATTAAATAACGGCGATAACACTTTCAGTGAAATTGGTCAGCTTTCAGGTATTTCAAATACGGATTGGAGCTGGGCTCCCCTATTCGCAGATTTTGACAACGATGGTCTAAAAGATTTATTTATTACCAATGGATATTATAGAGATTACACCAATTTAGATTTCATCAATTACATGGAAGATTTTGTGCAATCGAAAGGAAGGTTACAGCGTCAAGACGTTTTAGAGCTTATTAAAAAAATGCCTGCGTCAGACTTGACAAATTTCTATTACACCAATACAGATGGCATCAATTTCAAAGACAATACTTCGCATGCTGGCATTGACCAACCGGCAAATAGCAACGGGGCTATTTACACCGATTTAGATAATGATGGTGACTTAGACCTAGTAGTCAATAATATTAACAAGCCAGCTTTTATTTACCGAAATGATAGTTCTAAAAAGAACAATACATTTTTAAATATTAAACTTAAAGGAGAAAACAAAAATACCAATGGTATTGGTACAAAAATTAGTGCATTCTCAAACGGACACCTCCAGGTTGTAGAGCAGATGCCAACTCAAGGTTATTTGTCAACCGTATCAACCATGTTACATTTTGGTTTTGGTGAGAATGCTAAAATTGATTCATTATTAATAGAATGGAATTCAGGTAAAAAAGAAACGCTAAAAGACATTTTAGCAAATAATTTGTTGGTTGTAGAAGAAAGTAATGCTAGTTCATTAAAATCAGAGGTGGTTGAACCTGACTTACTATTTGCAAAAACAGAATCTCTGATTAACTTTAAACATAATCCATCTCCAATCAATGATTTTAAAAGGCAATCGCTTTTATTAAAGCAGTTATCTCATAATGGTCCAGCAATGACAAAGGCAGACCTGAACAATGATGGCCTTGAAGATATTATAGTTGGTGGTGGTGCAGGACAAGCTGCCAGTTTGTTTATCCAAACTAAATCAAAGAAATTTATTCGTAAAGATGTTCCAGATTTTGAGCTAGACAAGACTAGTTTTGATACTGATATTGCCATATTCGATGCCAATGCCGATGGTAATTTAGATATCTATATTGCCAGTGGTGGTTATCATGACTTCTCTGAAAAAGACACTAAACTACAAGACCGACTTTATCTTGGTAATGGAAAAGGTGATTTTATAAAAACTAAATCGGCTTTACCAATTATGAATATAAGTACGGGTACAGTTTCCGTATCAGACATCAATAACGATTCATTCATAGATATTTTTGTGGGTGGTTATGTTGTTCCGGGTAGATATCCCGAAATACCAAGAAGCTTTATTCTACTAAATGATGGCAAGGGTAATTATAGTGATAAAACAAGTGATATACAACCTGCATTAAAAAACCCTGGTATGGTTACCGATGCCGCCTGGGCAGATATGGATGGTGACAAAATAGAGGATCTTGTAATAGTAGCTGAGTGGGCTCCAATCTCAATATATTTAAATAAGAATGGAAAATTATTGAATGAAACCAATAGATTTTTAACAGAACCCTTATCTGGTCTATGGACCCGCCTTAAACTAGCGGATTTAAATAAAGATGGAAAACCAGATATAATTGCAGGAAACATAGGTGCTAATACTCAATTTAAATTAAGCCCTGAGACCCCTGCAGAATTATACTATTCCGATTTCGATAATAATGGCTCAATAGACCCAATATTAAATTTTTATGTTGACGGCAAAAGTTTTCCCTACTTAACTAGAGATGAGCTTTTAGGTCAATTAGCTGGTTTACGCCAGCGCTTTACCAGCTATGAGAAATATTCTGACGCAGGTATGTCTGACTTATTTAGTGAAGTCCAATTACAAAAAGCAAAAAAACTATCAAGTACACATCAAGAAACGACAGTATTACTAAGCACCGTTAGAGAAAAATATGAAATGGTATCATTACCTGTACAAGCACAATTCTCACCAATTTCAGAAATACTTACTACCGATCTTAATAAAGACGAAAATATTGATATTCTGCTTCTTGGAAACAATGACTATTATAAATTAAGAATAGGAAAATTTGATGCTAATTACGGCACTATTCTTTTAGGTGATGGCAAAGGAAATTTTAACTATGTTACTCAAAGCAAATCAGGTCTCTCGATAAAAGGAAGCAATACCCATGCGTTATTAATAAATGAAAATTTGATACTCACCAGTTATGGTTTGTCTACCGAAACTTATAAACTTTTAAAATAGCTTTATTACTACAATGACTATTTCAAATAAGAAAATAATACACAGATTACTCCTTTTTCCTTTGCTCATGATATCTATTGCATGTTCTACTACAGAACAAGCTACACTGAGCGATAAAGATGTAGCAATGGAATGGGCTAATATGACTTTGTTTATTACCCGCTATACACCTTCAAACTCCCCCACATTTGCCTCAAGAGCTTTTGGTTATATAGGATTAACGATGTATGAATCAATTGTTCCTGGTTTTGAAGAATACAACTCAATGAATAGGCAACTAAACGGTCTAGAATTGCTTCCTAAAATTGACCCAACAAAAGAATATAACTGGGCACTTTCCTTAAATGCATCACAATCAGAAATTTTAAAGAAAATTTACGTTCAAACATCCGACGAAAATATTCAAAAAATTGATTCGCTTGAAAAAGTTGTTTTTAATCAATTTCAACAAGGTATTGATAACGAAACTGTCTTACGTTCTGTCGCATTCGGAAAATCAATTGCTAATTCAATCTTTGAGTGGTCAAAAACAGACGGTGGTCATAGGGGATATCTTCATAATTTTGACAAAATCATGGTACACCCAGAAAGACCGGGGTCATGGAAACCTCCATTATTTGCGCAATCTTTTAGTCATTACCCGTTACACCCACATTGGGGTGAAAATAGAACATTCGTTTCAAACAATGAAAAAGTAGATGACCCACAAATAATTCCATATGACACCACTATAGGCTCTCCATATTACAAACAGTTTGAAAATGTTTATTTAAAGGACCTTGAGCTGACACAAAAAGAAAAGGAAGCCGCAATTTGGTGGGGCGACGATCCCGATGTAAGCTTTACACCACCTGGTCATTCTTATTACTTCGCAATCTTGGCTTTAGAAGGCCATGATTCAACCATGATAGAATGTGCACAGGTATATGCCCAAGTAGGCATGGCCGTTGCAGATGCCTTTATCAATTGTTGGAAATGGAAATATCAGTTCTTTACAGAACGACCAAATACTTTTATCCCAAAATATATAGATGAAGAATGGGAATCATTTTGGCCCGACCCACCTTTTCCTTCTTTTCCTTCAGGGCATGCAATTCAAGCTGCAGCAGCGGCCACCGTTTTAGAACATAATTTCGGTAAAGAATTCAGATTTACTGACAGGGCTCACGAAGGCAGAGAGAGAGATGAATTAAAGGAGACCGATTTTGTCATTAGATCCTTTGATACTTTTTGGGAAGCCGCCCAAGAAACTGCAGATTCTCGATTTTATGGTGGTATTCATACACAGTTAGACAATGAAGTAGGTCTAGAAAATGGTATAGAAATAGCAAAGAATGTAGTCGGATTAGATTGGAAAAAATTAGATGAAAAATAACTTAATCATAATAACGATACTTCTAAATTTCTTTTTTCTTTCTTTAGGATTGAAAGGCCTAGCACAACAAACATTTACCGACATAACAGAATCTTCAGGTATTAATCATGAATATCAAGTTTATGAAGGAACTTTTGGTGGAGGGGTTACTGTGTTTGATGTAAATAATGATGGCTACGAAGACCTTTATATTACCAGCGGAATAAAATCAGATAGGTTATATCTAAATAATGGTAATGGAACTTTTAAAGATATTTTCGAAGGCTCTGGTTTAGAGGTAACAAATGAATATGTAACACAAGGTGTAGTAAGTGCCGACGTAAATAAGGATGGTTTCAGAGATTTATTTATTACCACAATAACAACTACAGATGGTAAGAACGTGATTCCTAGAGCAAAAAATCTGTTATTCTTAAATCAAGGTAATTCGACGTTTAAGGACGTAACAGATGAATATGGACTAGAGGATTTGAACTCCTTTAGCACAGGACCTAGCTTTGGAGACATTAATGCAGATGGCTATCCAGACCTATTCGTTGGTAATTATTTTCAAGAATTTACTGGTAAACTAGGGGTGATAAAAGACGCAACAATAGTAAGTGCTAACCAAACGGCAAAAAGCTATTTATTGCAAAACAACCGTGGCGAAAAATATGAAAACGTTTATGAGGATTATGGTTTAGGCCACAAGGGGTTTGGTTTTGGCGGTGTTTTTACAGATTTTGATAATGACCAAGACCAAGATTTATTGGTGAACCAAGATTTTGGATATAAAGCAGTGCCAAATTTTCTTTACAGAAATGAATATCCAAGTGAACATTTCGAAGATGTTAGTAAAGAAACGGGCATGGACCTAAAAATCAATGCCATGGGCGCCGCTGTGGGTGATTATAATAACGATGGGTGGATGGATTATTATATCACCAATATAAAGTTCAATATGCTAATGGAGAACCAGGGTAACGATTTGCCTTTTATTGACAGAGCAAAAGAACTGGGCACATACAATTTAGCAATTAGTTGGGGTGCGAATTTCGCAGATTTCGACCACGATGAAGATTTAGATTTATTTGTCTCCAATGGAGATTTAAACCCGAACTGCACGCCAATGGGTAATTTTTATTTCGAGAATATCGCCAATACATTTACTGAGAAAGGAAGAGAATTAGCCGTCAATGATTATGGTATCGGTAGAGGTTCTGTGATTTTTGATATGGACAACGATGGAGATATGGATTTATTGGTAGTAAATCAAAAGCCCATTTTAAATTATCCTATAACATCTACAACAAAGCTCTTTCGAAACGACTTAACTAATGGAAATTGGCTAAAAGTAGCACTTAAAGGTATAGACGCTGAAGCTAATGGTATTGGTTCAAGAGTAGCTATTATTGTCAATGGTAAAAAAATAATTCGAGAAATTGATGGGGGTGGATCAAGCCATCTTTCTCAAAATTCAGTAATAGCACATTTTGGCTTGGGTACTAATTCTATGGTCGATTCTGTAATTGTAGATTGGACAGGAGGCAAACAACAAATAGTAACCAAGGTAAACGTAAATCAACAATTAAAAATAATAGAAGTAAATACACCTGCAAAAGACCAACCTTATGTTTGGTACCTTCTAAGTGCTGTTTTAGTACTAATAATAGCTTATTTTCTATATCGTAAAAGAAGGCTAGCAAAAAAATAAAAGTGCTCTACTTCAAATAATAGCAAAACCTTCTACAAAAATGCAAAAACCTTCAAAATTTGGGCCTTTATAAATGAAGACCAATTGAAAACCCTTGCATGGCATCTTATCAAGAAAATAATACTTATCTGAACAATTTTTTGAAGAAGGGAATAGCACCCTTAGTCGCTATATTCAATCTAAAATTAAAGAAGCATTAGAAAGTGATGTCAAAAATATCATTCAATTAATTGTCTAACGAATTTTCTCAAGACACTTAGATGCATTGCCCTAAAACGACTTTGGCGGTTTTATTTATAGTGCTATGGAAAATAAAATTACAGGTTTTATGCGATTATACAATTCGCTTATGCCAGACATATTTAGGTTGCCTGAAATTGACTATGGTTAGCAGACGGAGTTCTTCTACTATTTAAAATCAAGTTTGGATTTGGAGGGGAACTAGCCATAAAAAATTAAAAATCGATTCAATGTCAACCCGTGTAGCTCAATCACAAAAGATTTTTCGCAATAGAAATATTACGATGAATATTGGGAAAATGAAAGCGAACAAGCATACAAGAGCTATGAAGACTGAAACGCTTCTATGAACAAAGTGTTATAAAAATGGCTGGATATAAAATAATTGTAAAACTTTGGAAACTTTTTTAGTTTTTAAAGTTTCCTGACCTATATTTGCACCCGTTATGAAAGAAAAAATTCGCGACGCCGCATCAGATTTATTTTTAGAGCGTGGCTTTAAGAGCATTACAATGGATGATATTGCCAATGAAATTGGCATTTCTAAAAAAACCATTTATAGTGAGTACAGCAATAAGACAGATTTGGTCGAAGATTGTGTAATGAACAAATTCTGCGATTTAAGTGATGGTATAGATTTAATAATAGCAATGGATAAAAACGCTATTGAAGAGCTATATGAGATTAAAAAATATGTAATGTCTCACTTGAACGACGAGAAAAGCTCTCCGCAATTTCAATTGATGAAATATTATCCTAAAATACATAAGAGTCTAAAACTAATGCAGTTCGAGAAAATGCATAAATGTGTATTATCAAATGTAGAACGCGGTTTAGAGCAAGAGTTATTTAGAGAAAATATAGATCCTGAATTTATTGCAAGAATTTACTTTACAGGTATGAACAGCATAAAAGACCAAAACATATTTCCATTGCCACTATTTCCGGTATCAAAATTAATGGACTCATTTTTAGAATATCACTTACGGGGAATTGTTACTCCTAAAGGAAAGAAAATACTAAATACAATCATCAATTCAAATCAAGAATAAATGCGAAATCAAATTTTCATTTTAGTTACTATCCTAAGTCTTCATTTCGGATACTCACAAGAACAAACCTATAGTTTCACTTTAGAAGAAGCCATACAATTTGCATTAGAAAACAATTATGCTGCAATAAATGCGGATAGGGATATTATTGATGCCCAGAAACAAAAATGGGAAACCATTGCTGGCGGTTTACCCCAAATAAGTGGGGCATTAAGTTATCAAAATCAATTAAAGCAACCTGTAAGTGTTATTCCTGCAGAAATATTCGGAGGTGAGCCGGGCACTTTCGCTGAAGTTGTTTTTGGCCAACCGCAAACCGCAAATGCAACCGCAACCTTACGTCAACAAATATTTGATGGCTCATATATTGTAGGCGTACAAGCAACTAAGGCTTTTTTAAGTTATAGCGCAAATAATAAAGAAAAAACATCTTTAGAAGTTAGAAAACAAGTTGTAGAAGCTTACGGAAATGTTTTACTAGCTAAAGAAAGTGTTCAAATTCTTGAAAAGAATAAAGTTACCCTGGAGAAAAATCTTTTCGAAACTTCAAAACTTTATGAAAACGGACTCGGCGAACAAGAAAGTGTTGACCAACTTCAGATTACACTTTCATCAATCGAAAACCAATTACAGAACGCCATAAGATTACAAGAAATCACCCTTCAAATGTTAAACCTTAGTATGGGCATAGATTTAACTGCACCTACAAAACTTCAAGAAAACCTTGAAGACTTAACGGTAGCAAAAATTGATTTAGGAATTCTTAATTACGACTTTAATCTAAACGAAAATGTTGATTTTAAACTTGTAGAGAATCTTAACCAACAACGGTATTATGAATGGAAATTAGCCAAAAGTAGAGCGTTACCTACATTGAATGCTTTTGTTAATTATGGGAGTAGTGCTTTTTCAGATGATTTTAGTTTTTTAAACAGTGAACAGCAATGGTTCGATTCTTCAGTAATGGGTTTTGACCTAAGTATTCCTATTTTCAGTTCTCTAAAAAGAAATGCAAGCACACAACGTGCTAAAATTGCTTTAGAAAAAGCTAAGACTCAATTAACGGAGGCAGAACAGCAAATTAGATTGCAGTTAGAGAATGCAAAAAACAATTACACACTTGCTATCGCCAATTACGAGACAGCTAAACAAAATCTCACCCTTTCTGAACGTATTGAAAATAAAAACCAAATAAAGTATAAAGAGGGTCTAGCAACAAGTTTTGAACTAAGACAAGCCCAAACACAACTATACACAACTCAGCAAGAATTTTTACAATCTATGGTAGAGGTAATTAATAAAAAGACCGAATTGGAAATCATTTTAAATACAAAAGCCTAATAATCAATCATTAAAAATATAATCATGAAAAAAGTAATAGTTTTATTAATTGCAACCATCAGCCTATTTTCTTGTGGCGATGGAGACCAATCGGTAAGTGAAGTTATTGAAAAGCGAAATCTTGAAGAAATAAGAGCTAAGAAAACCGAAATCACCCTTCAGCAAAATCTAATTGAAGCACAGCTTAAATCGTTAGATTCAGCTATAGCCATTTTAGGTAATGACGAAAAACTACCACTTGTAAATACTTTGACTGCTAAGAAAGAAGTTTTTAATCATTATCTAGAATTACAAGGTGATGTTAGCACGAAACAAAATGTATTGATTTATCCAGAGATGGCAGGCACCCTTCAAAAAGTATATGTGAATGAAGGTGATAGTGTTTCTAAAGGACAATTATTGGCTACCATAGATGATGGCGGTATGTCAAGTCAACTAAGTCAATTAAAATCTCAGGCTACGCTTGCTAAAACTACTTTTGAACGCCAAGAACGTTTATGGAAACAGAACATAGGTTCAGAAATTCAATATTTACAAGCAAAAACCAACTACGAATCATCAGAAAATATGGTTTCTCAGGCGCAAAGTCAATTAGGTAAATCTAGTATAAGAGCTCCTTTTTCAGGCATTATAGATAATGTTATTAAAGATCAAGGTACCGTTGTTGCACCAGGTCAAGGTTCTGAAGTGTTTCGTCTTGTAAACTTATCTGATATGTTTATTGAAGTTGAAGTACCAGAAACATATTTAGGTAGTGTTGTAAAAGGAAAAGAAGCATTAGTATATTTTCCTGTATTAGGCGATAGTATTACCTCAAAGGTTAGAGAAACAGGAAATTTTATAAATCCATCGAACAGATCTTTTGAAGTTGAAATTCCTGTTCCAAATAAAAAAGGTAAGATAAAGCCTAACCTATCGGCAAAGGTCAATTTAAATGATTACACCAATGAAGATGCTATATTAATACCGACCAGTATTATATCTGAAAATGCTGAAGGAGAACAATATGTATTCGTTGCAGAGGAACCAAATGCAGACAAAGAAGCTTTGGTAAAAAAGACAATCATCACCACGGGTAAAACACAAGGAGCCAAAATAGAAGTACTATCTGGCCTAGAAGATGGGAACCATATTATTAAAGAAGGTGCGCGAAGTGTAAAAGACGGTCAAAAAGTAAAAATCAAAAATTAGAAATCGATGAGCAAAGTACAAAAAAACGCTGATAAGGAATTTCGTTTATCGTCTTGGGCTATTGATAATCCGTCGGTTATTTATGTTATGATCGGCATATTTTTATGGTTAGGCTTCAAAGCCTATATGGCCATGCCTAGAGAAGATTTTCCAGAAATTGTAGAGACCAAAATTTATATTAGTACCCCTTACCCTGGTAATACAGCTGAGGACATTGAAAAACTGATTACTGACCCATTAGAAGATAGATTAAAGAACATAAGTAATGTTGTCGAAGTCATTTCTACCTCACAAGAAGATTACGCTGTTTTAACGGTAGAATTCGATGAGGAAATTACGGTTGAACAGGCTAAGCAAAAAGTTAAGGATGAAGTCGATAGTGAAAAGGCAAGTGAAGATTGGCCTACATTTAATGGTGCCAAAGTTGAGCCCAACGTTTTTGACTTAAATTTTTCTGAAGAAGTTCCTATTATGAACATCAACTTTACAGGTGACTACCCTGTAGAAAAGTTGAAAGAATATGCAGAATACTTACAAGACGAAATTGAAGATCTTCCTGAAATTAAAAAAGCAGATATTCGCGGTGCTCAAGATAAAGAGGTAGAAGTTGCTGTTGATATTTACAAAATGATGGCTGCTAAAATTAGCTTTCAAGACGTTATTAGTGCTATTAGTAATGGTAACATGACGATGTCTGCAGGAAATCTTAAAACCGTTGGTCAAAGACGTACGATCCGTATTTTAGGGGAAATAGAAAATCCGAATGAACTTAAAAACTTTGTTGTTAAATCTGAAAACGGTGCGGTTTATTTAAAAGACATTGCAAGCATTAACTTTAAGGCAAAAGATAAAACTACGTATGCCCGTGAATTCGGTGACAATGTGGTTATGCTCGATGTTAAAAAAAGAGCAGGTAGAAACTCTATTTCAGCAGCAGATAAAATAAAGGAAATTGTTAAGAATGAGAAAGCAAATTACTTTCCTCCAGACCTTAATATTTCTATTGCCAACGACTCCTCTACCCGTACATTAAATCAAGTAGATGATTTGGTGAACAATATTATTTTTGGAATCATCCTTGTTGTTACGGTGTTGATGTTCTTCTTAGGGTTTAGAAATGCCCTATTTGTTGGGTTTGCTATACCGATGTCTATGTTTATGTCATTTGTAATACTCTCATGGCTAGGATACACCCTGAACACTATGATTCTTTTCGGGATGATTATGGGTCTAGGCATGTTGGTGGATAATGGAATTGTGGTGGTTGAAAATGTGTATCGTCTAATGGACGAAGGTATGTCACGCATCGATGCCGCTAAGAAAGGTATTGGCGAAATTGCATACCCCATTATTATTTCTACCGCTACTACAGTTGCTGCATTCGTTCCATTAGGTTTATGGCCGGGAATATTTGGTCAGTTTATGATTTATTTTCCGATAACACTTTCGGTAGTATTAGGTTCTTCATTATTTGTGGCAATTTTCATGAACTCGATGCTTGTCTCTAAATTTATGAGCACAGACGAAAAAGAGCTTACCTTAAAACAACTTATAAGAATGAGTACAGTTTTAGGAGTTCTTGGTACATTAATATTAATTTTTGGTGGTGCAATGCGCGGTTTAGGCTCTGTTTTAATATTAACGGCAATCATGTTTTGGGCCTATAAATATCTAATCAAAGGTGCTGCTGTCAAATTCCAGAAAAAAACAATGTCACGTTTTGAAAACTGGTATGAACTCCGCTTAAAACACGCATTATGTGGGAATAATGTTTACTGGTATTTCAGTGTAACCTTTTTAATGCTGATTGGTATATTTATGTTATTCGGTATGTCTGTAGGTAGTGGCCGTACCAAAATCGAATTCTTTCCAGATAATAAGCCGAATGAAATTTATGTCTATGTAGAATATCCTGAAGGGACCTCTATTGAGAAAACCAACGAAATTACACTAGAGGTTGAAAAGCAGGTTTATGCTATAATGGATGATGAAAAATACAAAAAGAACGGAGAAAACTTTATGATGGCATCTGCTGTTTCTGTTGTAGGTGAAGGTGCAGGTAACCCACTTACCGATGGTGGTTCTTCTGCAGAAATGCCACACAAAGGAAAAGTTACCGTAAACTTTAGTGAATTTAAATACCGTGAAGGATTAAACACCGAAGACATTCGAGGCCGTGTTCAAGCAGCCCTTCAAGGTATTTACCCTGGTGTTGCTATTTCAGTTGAGAAAGATGCTAATGGTCCACCGGCTGGTTTCCCGATCAATATTGAATTAGAAGGTAAAGATTATGATGAATTAATCAATACCGCTGAAGACATAAAAAACTTCATCAATACCAAAAATATTGCTGGTATTGAAGAATTAAAAATTGATGTAAACAAAGGCAAACCCTCTATGCAAGTAATCGTTGATCGGGAAAAAGCTGGTGAGTTGGGTGTAGCAGTAGGTCAGGTTGGTAATCAATTAAGACGCTCTATATTCGGAGAAAAAGCAGGTGTTTACAAAGAAGACGGTGATGATTATGATATTAACATACGCTTCAACGAAGATTTAAGGTACAATAAAAGTGCACTTTTCAATCAGAATATCATTTTTAGAGATCCCGCTAATGGTCAAATTAAAGAAATTCCTATTTCTGCAGTTGCAACCGAAAAAAACACTTCTGGGTTTAGTGCCATTAAACACCGTGACGGTAAAAGAGTGGTTACTGTATATTCTGGATTAAAACCAGGGTTCACAGATGCTGGTGCAATTGTAAGTGAAATTCAAAGAGAAATGCAAAGCTTTGAGGGCACACCAGATACTATTAAAATCGATTACACAGGTCAATTAGAAGAACAAGAGAAACAACAAGCGTTCTTGGTAGGTGCCTTTTTCTCTGGCCTAGGATTAATCATGCTAATTTTAATCTTTCAATTCGGTGGTATTTCGAAACCATTGATTATTATGATTGCCATTTTCTTGAGCTTTATTGGCGTATTTGGAGGGTTAATGCTAACAGGATGGTCTTTCGTAATTATGATGACCATGATGGGTATTATCTCTTTAGCAGGTATTGTGGTAAATAATGGCGTAGTTCTCCTCGACTACACCCAGATTCTCGTAGATCGTAAAAAGGTTAGATTGGGGATGGATGATAACGACCTTTTAACTATCGATGACGCTACAGATTCAATGATTGTAGGCGGTAAAGCTAGGTTAAGACCTGTGATTTTGACAGCAATCACCACTGTTCTTGGGTTAATACCTTTAGCTATAGGTCTTAACATCGATTTCTTTTCGCTATTTTCAGAGTTCAACCCTAAGATTTATATCGGGGGAGATAACGTTGTTTTCTGGGGACCATTAGCATGGACAGTAATCTTCGGATTAATTGTAGCAACCTTCTTAACCCTAATTATTGTACCGGTACTATTCAATATTGTTTACCGTCTTAAAATAAAGTTTAGAGGTACAGGAGATAAAAACAATAAAGAAAATGAACAATTGAGCAGTGTTGCTTAATTGAACTACTTTTTAAAAAGCAAAAAGCCCGTATCTAAATGATACGGGCTTTTTATAATATGTAATTGTTTCTATTTGTTTACTGCAACAGACTCTTTAGTTTTAGAATTGGTAACACTCGCAATTCTGTTATTATCAAAATTCACTTCTTTTTTAATGTCACCTTCCCAAAATAACCATTTCCCAGATTTAACTCCGTTCTTGTAATTTCCCATGGCAATTTTATCACCTTTTTCATTAAACATTTTCCACTCACCCTCTAACCTTTCGTTTAAAAAGTAACCTTGTTGAGACACTTCTCCATTCGCATGAAAATACGTAGCTTTTACCATATCTCCTTCTTTTTCAAAGGTAGGATCAACTTGAGCATACGTTGCAAAAGACAATGCCATTACGGCCAAAATCAGTATTTTCTTCATGTTATATATATTTTTTAATTAATTTATTGCGTGGTAATATCGTTACAAATATACATTTATCTTCTATTTAATCAATGTTTTAGTAACTATTAATTTACATTAACTTTACATTGCGAACATAATAATCTATAGTTCAAGTTATTGCATAATTGCAAAAACATACTTTCTAGTTTTAATTCAGGTTACAAAACCTGCATCTTAAATAGATCTTTAATGAAATAGACTTCTTAAATTTGCCCTTTCATTAAAGCAAGTATTATGTATAGAAGCCATTCCTGCGGGGAGTTAAGAGAATCACACATTGGCAAAACAGTTACCCTATCTGGTTGGGTAGCTAAGACTAGAGACAAAGGTTTCGTTGTTTGGGTAGATTTACGAGATCGCTATGGCATAACACAACTTGTTTTAGATGAAGACCGTACCTCGAAAGAATTATTGGAACAAGCGAGAAATTTAGGTCGTGAATTCGTGATTCAAATAAAAGGAGAGGTAATAGAAAGAGCTTCAAAAAACGCTAATATCCCTACAGGAAACATAGAGGTTTTAGTTTCTGAACTTATTATTCTTAATGAGTCTAAAACTCCACCTTTTACTATAGAAAATGAAACAGACGGCGGTGAAGACCTTCGTATGAAATATAGATATCTGGATATCCGTAGAAATCCGGTAAAAAACAACTTGATCTTTAGAAGTAAGGTAACTATGGAGGTTCGAAAATTTCTATCGAACCAAGGTTTTATTGAAGTTGAAACTCCATATTTAATAAAATCTACCCCCGAAGGTGCACGAGATTTCGTTGTACCTAGTCGTATGAACGAAGGTCAGTTTTATGCCTTACCACAATCACCACAAACCTTTAAACAATTGTTGATGGTAGGTGGTATGGATAAATACTTTCAAATTGTAAAATGCTTTAGAGATGAAGATTTACGTGCCGATAGACAGCCAGAATTTACACAAATAGATTGTGAGATGGCTTTTGTTGAGCAAGAAGATATCCTAAATGTATTTGAAGATTTAACCAAATATTTATTAAAAGAAGTAAATGGTATAGAAATCGATTCTTTTCCACGGATGACTTATGATGATGCCATGGCCAAATACGGGAACGATAAGCCCGATATTCGTTTTGGAATGGAATTCGGAGAACTGAATACGATAGCTCAACATAAAGAATTTTCAGTTTTCAATGATGCCGAATTAGTAGTTGGTATTGCCGTACCAAGTGCAGCAGAATACACGAGAAAAGAGCTTGATGCATTGGTAGATTGGGTAAAACGCCCTCAAGTTGGTGCAAAAGGTATGGTCTATGTAAAATGTAACGAAGATGGTAGTTTCAAATCTACCGTCGATAAATTCTATGATCAAGAAGATTTAGCTAAATGGGCAGAAACAACAGGCGCTAAACCAGGCGATCTTATTTGTGTACTTTCTGGCGATGCCAATAAAACAAGAGCTCAGTTAAGTGCGCTAAGAATGGAGATGGCTACTAGACTAGGACTAAGAAAGCCAAATGAATTTGCTCCATTATGGGTAGTTGATTTCCCTTTATTGGAACTTGATGAAGAAACTGGCCACTATCATGCAATGCACCACCCATTTACGTCTCCTAAACCTGGTCAATTAGAATTGTTAGATACTGATCCAGGTGCAGTACGTGCCAATGCGTATGACCTTGTATTGAACGGAAATGAAATAGGCGGTGGTTCTATTCGTATTCACGATAAGGATATGCAAGCAACCATGTTTAAACATTTAGGCTTTACACCTGAGGAAGCAAAAGCACAATTCGGCTTTTTAATGGATGCTTTCCAATATGGCGCACCACCACATGGCGGACTTGCTTTTGGTTTAGATAGATTGGTTGCCATTTTAGGCGGACAAGAAACTATAAGAGATTTCATCGCTTTCCCTAAAAATAATAGTGGACGAGATGTCATGATTGATGCACCAGCTGCTATTGATGATGGGCAATTAAAAGAACTTCATTTGAAGTTAGACCTTAATTAATTTTATCCCGCTAGTTAGCGGGATTTTTTAATACTTTTAATTAAGTAACAACAAATGCCCATTCAAAAAAACAAGATTTTAAGGCGTATTTATAAGTGGAGGTATAAACATATCTCCCAGAAGACCTTTATCTATGTCTTAAGTGTTGCCGTTGGTCTTTTGGCTGGTTTGGCGGCGGTTACGTTGAAAAACATTACTTATTTTATTGAGGCATTTCTCGAAAAAGGAATCATTTTTTCTAGTAATCAACTATATTTCATTCTACCGATAGTCGGCCTTACCCTTGTATATCTTTATGTAAAGTACATCCATAAAGAAAAATTAAAACATGCCGTTTCATCCATTCTCTTTTCATTATCAAAAAACAAAGGGAATATTGATATAAAGCAAATTTACACGCAATTGATTATTGCCCCTTTGACTGTAGGGTTTGGTGGTTCTGTTGGTTTATTGGGCCCAGCAGTTGCAACAGGTGCGGCCATTAGTTCTAATTTAGGTAGGTTATTTCATATCAATTCGAAAACTCGTTCCCTTTTAATAGCATGTGCATCAGCAGGTGCAATATCCTCTATTTTTCAATCACCAATTGCAGCCATAATTTTTGCTGTAGAAGTATTTAGTCTCGATTTAACGATGATATCGATGCTTCCACTTTTATTGGCATCGATAAGCGGCGTACTCACCTCCTACTTTTTTATGGGTAACGAGGTACTTTTCAATTTTACCATAACCGAATCTTTTGAAGTCAAAGACACGTTGTTTTATGTTTTGCTTGGCGTTGGCACTGCAGTTGCATCTATTTATTTCACCAAAATGTACTTTGGCATCATCAACCTCTTTAAACCTTTAAAAAGTCCGAAATATCGTCTTTTGGTCGGCGGGCTTGCAATAGGAATAATGCTGTATTTGATTCCGCCTTTATATGGTGAAGGTTTTGTATTTATTAATAATCTGTTAATCGGAGATCACATTCAAGCTTTAGGCAAAACTCCGTTTGATGCATACATAGGTAATATTTGGGTTGTTATCGCTTTACTATTTGGTATAACCATTTTTAAAGCGGTTGCGATGACAACTACATTGGCAGCCGGTGGTGCTGGTGGTATTTTTATCCCAACCATGGTAATGGGTAGTGCATTAGGAAATGTAGTCGCAAAACTCATTAACAATTCTGGCTTAGGCTTTTCAGTTTCTGAAAGTAATTTCACTTTAATAGGCATGGCAGGTCTTATTGCAGGGGTTCAGCATGCACCGCTTACAGCCATATTCCTTATCGCTGAAATAACTGGCGGTTATGCACTTTTTGTACCCCTTATGATAACAGCATCTATATCATATATTATCACCAAAAACACGGTAGATTATACCATTTACACTAGAGAACTAGCAGAAAGTGGAGATTTGTTAACGCACAACAAAGATCATGCAGTACTTACCCTTATGGAATTGGATACGGTTATAGAGACAAATTTTAAAATTGTGCATCCAGAAATGACATTAGGCGAAATGTTGCATGATTCCGTAGCAAAATCGACCCGAAATATCTTCCCGGTTGTAGATGCTAACTATACGTTTTTAGGTATTATTCTATTAGATGATATAAGAGAATTTATGTTCGACACTAAATTGTATGCTACCACCAAAGTTGAAACATTCACTCATAGGGCACCAGACCATATATATTATGGCGTAGATAGCATGCAAACAGTGATGCAGAAATTTCAGGATAGTGGCGCATGGAATCTTCCAGTAGTCAAGGATGGTAAATACATGGGTTTCGTGTCAAAATCTAAATTATTGACTGCCTACAGAAGAGAATTGATACGGTTTACCAAGTAATCGAACCATCATGATTTAAAAAATTAAACATATGAAATATCTAATTACCGTAATTGTACTAATTTCTATTGGATTAATTATTTACGGGTTTAATCTCGAGGAAGGACAAGAAGATACTGCAAATAAATTTATAGGCTCTGGCACATTAGGATTGTTTTTATTGGCCATGCCCCTCTTCTTAATAAATGAGAGTAAAGGCAAAAAATTCAATGATTATATGTTGACCGATGAAAACGTTCGGAAAATGCAAGGAAAAAAACCTAGGAACACTGATAATCAAGACACTCCGACAAATTAATAAATCTATTTACTACCAATCAAAGCAAAAATATAGTAAATTAGAGTGTTAATATTTAAATTTTACTACAATGATTGGCACAGTCAAATTTTACAATGAATCTAAAGGCTTTGGGTTTATTACAAACGAAGAAACAGGAAAAGATATTTTTGTTCATGCCACCGCTTTACATGGAACTGAAATTAGAGAAGGCGATAAAGTGAGTTATGAAGAAGAAGAAGGAAGAAAAGGTACCGTAGCCGGACAGGTGCAAGTATTATAAAATATTCTTTTTTACTTAAAACAAAAAACCATGCAAAGACGTGGTTTTTTTGTTTTAAGTGATAGCCACTACTTTCTTTTGTTTTGAAAAAACTGGTGTAATAATGAAGCCGCGTCATCTGCAAGAATACCACCCACCATTTCAGTTTTTGGGTGTAATGTCGTGCCCATTACACCACAACCACGTTGTACATCGGTAGCTCCATATACTATTTTACCAATCTGGCTCCAATATAAAGCGCCAGCACACATTTGGCATGGCTCTAAGGTTACATACAGTGTACAATCTTTTAAATACTTGCCTCCTAGAAAATTAGCAGCTGATGTAATTGCTTGCATTTCAGCATGCGCCGTTACATCGTTCAATTTTTCGGTAAGGTTATGCGCCCTTGCAATAATGCGGTCCTGCACCACAATCACAGCACCTACAGGCACTTCCCCAGCTTCTAAAGCATACTCTGCTTCTTGAAGCGCTTTTTTCATAAAATAAGCATCGTCATAAGGTAAAACCATAGCTTCAAAAATACGTAAGTTTCATTTTTAAAAAAGTATTTTTGTTGTCCATTACAAAGGTAATTTGAAAGCAATTCTAAAACATATTAATTCGCCACAAGACCTCAGAACTTTAAACACTAAAGATCTAGAGCAATTGACCATTGAACTTCGTGAATTCATCATAGATATTGTTTCTGTTAAAGAAGGTCACTTAGGTGCAAGTTTAGGTGTCGTAGAATTAACGATTGCCCTTCATTATGTATTTAATACACCAATAGACAAATTAATTTGGGATGTAGGCCATCAAGCTTACGGACACAAAATACTCACCGGTCGAAAATCAATATTTGAAACCAATAGACAATTTGGTGGCATAAGTGGTTTTCCTAAAATGAAAGAAAGTGTTTATGATGCTTTTGGAACTGGACATAGTTCGACCTCTATCTCTGCTCTTTTAGGTATGGCCCTTTCCGCGCAACTACAAGGAAATATTCAAAGACAACATATTGCTGTAATTGGCGACGCGTCTATTGCTAGCGGTATGGCATTTGAGGGATTAAATCATGCCGGGGTAACCAATGCCAATATTTTAGTGGTACTAAACGATAACGCAATGGGTATAGACCCCAGCGTTGGCGCATTAAAAAAATACCTGACTAATGTAAAAACAGGAACTGCAAAAGAAGAGAATATATTCGAATGCCTGAATTTTCATTATACCGGACCCATTGATGGTCATAATCTACCATTATTAGTAAAAGAATTAGAACGTTTAAAAAAGATAGACGGTCCTAAATTATTACACATAATTACTACCAAGGGTAAAGGACTAAAGAGCGCTGAAGAAAACCAAGTAGTATATCATGCTCCCGGTAAGTTTAACAAGCAAACTGGAGAATTACAAAAGAAAGAACCTCAACAACTAGCTCCTAAATATCAAGATGTATTTGGAAAGACCTTGGTTGAATTGGCTATAAAAAATGAAAAAATTGTAGGTATTACACCTGCGATGCCAACAGGAAGTTCTTTAAAATTTATGATGGATGCCATGCCAGAAAGAGCTTTTGACGTGGGTATAGCTGAACAACATGCTGTAACCATTGCAGCGGGTATGGCAACCGATGGCCTAATTCCATTTTGTAATATATACTCTACATTTTTACAACGAGCTTATGACCAGGTTATTCATGATGTTGCCATACAAAACTTACCTGTAATTTTTTGCTTAGATCGTGCAGGTCTAGTGGGGGAAGATGGCCCTACCCATCATGGTGTTTTTGATATTGCATACCTTAGATGTATTCCAAATCTTATAATTTGTTCTCCTATAAACGAGATAGAATTAAGAAATATAATGTACACCGCCCAATTAAGATTAGAACATCCTATAGCTATACGTTACCCCAGAGGAAGGGGCACTATTTTAGATTGGGAAAAACCTATGAAGGAAATGTGCATAGGTAAAGGAGAGCTTTTAAAAGATGGCAATAAAATTGCAATTCTTACCACAGGACCTATTGGAAATGTAGCAACAGAAATCATTAATGAGATTGAACAAAATTCAAACCTAGCTCATTATAATTTTCCGTTTATTAAGCCTTTAGATGCAGAATTATTAACACAAATTCTTCAAAAATTTGACCATATTATCACTTTAGAAGATGGTTCTGCGATTGGTGGATTTGGTACTGCGGTATTAGAATTTGCAAATAATATTGAAATCCATAAAATAATTAAGATATTTGGTATTCCTGATTTTTTTATTCCACATGGTGATACTGAAAAACTATATAAAGAAGCAGGAATAGATAAGATGTCCGTAAAAAAATATGTACAACAGTTTCTATGAGAAGAATACTTTTATACCCTATTAAGTTATTAGCCCCTTTACTTTTTATTGTGTCATTTTGGTCTTTCGGCCAAGACACCATACCGGCACCTATTTTGGTAGATAGTATGGTCGTAGATAGTGTTTTAATTGATACTATAGTTATACGCAGAACAGTAGATAAAATCTTTATTCCTCGAAAAGATGTAAATCTAAAAATTCCAAATATTGATTTTAGTAAGACTAAAACATTACAAGAAGGTTTTAGTAGGTTTAGAGTGCCATCTTTTTGGGAAACAGAAAATAGTTTTGGCATAAATATTAGTGAAGTTGCTTTTGTGAATTGGAACGCCGGTGGTGATAATGCCGTTAGTGGTTTAGGTTTTTTGAAATTTGCTAGGAAATATAAGTTCAGCCACTTTCAATGGGATAATAATTTAGAGCTGCGCTACGGACTTAATGCACAAGATGGACGAAAACTTAGAAAAACAGAAGATGTAATTCGATTAAGTTCGAACCTAGGTTTTCGAAAAGACACTATCAGTAATTGGTTTTATTCCGTTCAGCTCAATTTTAACACCCAATTTTCTAACGGTTATAAATATCCAGATAGAGATACCCCAATTTCAAGATTCATGGCACCTGGTTACTTATTATTTGGAGCAGGTACCTCGTTTATTACTAAAAATCAAAAATTTAACCTGTATTTATCACCCCTTACACAAAAATCGACCTTTGTATTAGATCAAGACTTAGCAGATAATGGTGCATTTGGTGTAAATGAAGCAATATTAGATGATGATGGAAATGTTATAACCCCTGGCGAAAATCATTTACTAGAAATCGGTATTCTCATCACTAATAACTTTAATTACAACATTGCCGAAAACATCGAATTAAAAAGCCGACTCAACCTATATACCGATTACATTAAAAGCTTTGGCAACATTGATGTTGACTGGGAACTGAACCTTAACATGAAGGTAAATAAGTTCATAAGCACCAGTTTAGGTACACAAATGATTTATGATGACGATATACTTTTTGATATCGTTAAAAATGACAACGGCACTATTTTAAACCCAGGAATACCAAAAATACAATTCAAACAAATATTGGCAGTCGGTATTCTTTATGGTTTCTAAAGCTGTTTTCCTTTAATTTTATTGTGAATATGAACTGCTGCACTATCTGAAAGGCTCGCAACATAACAGCACGTATTCAATAATATTTCATAAATTGATTTATCTGTTTGTTGGTAAAACCCTGGTAGGGTTCGTAACATTAGCTTGTGGTAATTAGATGCCTTATCGTGTTTTTTACCGATTAAAGCATCTATATAAACATCTAGAATATCGGATATAATGGTATAGCCCGCAATCTCCTTTTCAACAACTTCTTGAGATTGATATATTTTTTGAACACTTAAACTAATGATATCTTCTATCTGCGCTTTATAACCACTTTTATCCATAAGGGAAACCTCGAAAGTACCATTCAAAATACTTTCTTCATTCTCAATAAAAATTGATACTGCATCTTGAATGAGGGTATTTATGGCTAAAGCACGCAAATAGCTTAGCCTATCCTCCATATACTCCAAAGAATTATACTTATTGGTATTTATGGTATCTTTAACTAATTTAATTAAGTATTCTAACGCATAATCTTCAGAGATAAGTCCTAAATTTATTCCGTCCTCAAAATCAATAATGGTATAACAAATATCGTCGGCAGCTTCAACTAAAAAAGTCAATGGATGTCTACCATAAGAAACCGTATCAGTATTGCTTCTCGTTGGTAAGCCTAAATCTTGTGCTACTTCATCAAAAATATATTTCTCACTCTGAAAGAACCCGAATTTTTTATCACAAATATGCTTCGTTGGTTTTTTCGGAAGCGATTCTTTTGGGTATTTCATGAAGGCACCTAAAGTAGCATAACTTAATCGCAAACCTCCTGAAACCCCTGCCCTATCTTGGGTCATTAATCTAAAACCATTAGCATTACCTTCGAAATCTATAATATCTTGATATTCCACTTTAGAAAGTTGCTCTTTGTATTTTAAACCGTTTCCGGTTTTAAAATATTCTCCAATAGCTTTTTCACCACTGTGACCAAAAGGCGGGTTACCAATATCATGCGCAAGTGCAGCCGCAGCAACAATGGCGCCAATATCATTAAACTTATACCCATGAACCTCCTTTAAATAAGGGTGTTTCTCTATAATTTTTTTGCCAGCTAACCTGCCCAAACTTCTACCAACAACCGAAACTTCAAGGCTATGGGTTAATCTGGTATGCACAAAATCTGTCTTTGATAATGGTATAACTTGTGTTTTATCTTGCAAGCTTCTAAAAGCTGAAGAAAAAATAATTCGATCGTAATCTACATCGAACCCTAATCGGGTCTCATCCTGCTCGTTTCGTATACGTTTATTCTTATCTCCTTGTCTGCGTAAAGAAAGTAATTGCTCCCAATTCATGTATTCTCTTTTATAAGTCTGCAAGATACATTTTTTGATATTTCATCTTAGAAATAGAAAAGCCAAACTAGAAATTAGTTGAACAATATCTTAACCATTAAGAGACACATTAATAATCATCGCATAACCTTAACTTAACCTAGCTATAGTTTCTTTGTAGAAGAAATTTAAAGCACACATGAAACAAGTATTTTTTCTCTTTACACTAATGATTTGTTCATTGTCTTTCGGACAGGAAAACAGTTCTCTACAAGGCAATATATTAGATGGTGAACTTTTTAACGAACCGTTATTAATGGCTAACGTATCCATAGAAAATACTGCCTTATCTACACACACAAATTTTCATGGTAAGTTTGAGTTTAATAACCTTACCCCTGGAGCCTATAACATCATAGTACAATTTTTAGGCTATGAAACCATTAAAGTCCCTGTTACTATTGCTACCGGCGAAACAACTATCGTTCAAGCTAGTCTACAAGCAAAAACCTTAAGCTTAATTGGGGCATCTACGTTAAAAACCACCTCGAAATAGTAAAGGGTACATTGTTCAAAATCAATTAGGCATAAAGTTAATTATATAAAAACGCTCACATAAATTAAAGATTACTTAATGTTAGCGTTACACAAAAGTTACGAATAACACTGAACTTCGTTATTGTCATTAGACAACCCGATTTCTTATACTATTAGTTTTTGTCGACTAGTTTTTTGAAATCTTAAGCTACCTTATTCAAGGTAGCTTTTTTTATAAATACTTCTCATCACAAGCGAGCACATTATTTTTTTTGTCAAGCTTGAAGAATCTTAATTTTCCAAGCATTAAAAATCATACTTAATGTTAATATTAAGAATACATTAACTTAACATACGTTTAAGTTATTTGCAGTCGACAAAAACTAATACATAATGAAAGTTACTCCTATTTGGCTATGCCTAATTTTATTAATTTCTTCTAGTGCTATAAGTCAAGAATCAAATTCTCCCTCTTTTGGCAAAGGTTTGTTCAATCTAGTTGGTAAGGATAGTTCCTGGACTATGAATATAAGTGCCAGAATGCAAATACTAGCAATAAGTAATTGGGATGCCGTTGATGGTAGTCTTATAAATCCTGAGCAAAATTTCCTTGTCCGTAGAGCAAGACTTAAATTTGATGGATTTGCCTACTCCCCTAAATTAGAATACAAATTAGAATTAGGTCTTTCTAATCGAGACATTTCAGGAACTTCTCCGTTTACTAGTAATACACCAAGGTATATTCTTGATGCAGTAGTTAAGTGGAATTTTTATGAAAACTTTGTATTATGGTTTGGCCAAACTAAATTGCCCGGCAATATAGAACGTGTAATCTCTTCTGGTAACTTGCAGCAAGTTGACCGCTCTTTGTTAAATAGTAGATTTACTATTGACCGTGACATGGGCTTTCAGTTAAGACATAAACTCAACCTTTCTGAAAAATTCTTAGTTCGTGAAATATTTGCAGTTTCTCAAGGAGAAGGAAGAAATATTACCACAGGCAATCTAGGTGGTCATCAATACACAACTCGTTTAGAATTACTACCTTTTGGAGAATTTCTAAGTAACGGTGAGTATAAAGGCAGTGACCATAAGAGAGAGCAAACACCCAAATTAATGGTAGCAGCAACATTCGACAGCAATCAAAATGCTGTTAAAACCAGAAGTAATCAAGGCTCCTATATGTTTAATGATACAGGTTTTTATGAAACTGATATTAACACACTTTTCATAGATGCTATGTTTAAATACGATGGGTTTTCTTTTATGGGAGAATATGCCCATAGAACTGCTGATAATCCCATAGCTATAAATTCAGATGGTTCGCTTACCGGAGATGAGGTATTAGTGGGAGATGGAATAAACCTACAAACCGGGTATTTGTTCAAGAACAATTTAGAAGTATCTGGCCGATTTACCAATATTAAACTTGATCAGGAAATAACGGGACGAAATCCTCAATCACAATACACTCTTGGACTTTCAAAGTACATAGTAGGGCATAAATTAAAAATTCAAACAGACTTAAGCTATCTTTCAGAAGAAGCTGGTCAAGATGGTTTAATGTATAGATTACAATTAGACATTCATTTTTAACAAATAATAACCTTAACGTAACATTATTGCAGAAAGCGATAATGATATTTGCAAATTCTTAGAGCACTATATTATGGACAATATTTATTTTTTAATGCTTATCGCACTGGCCATTTTGGCCGTAGCTGATCTTGTTGTTGGCGTTAGTAACGATGCAGTGAATTTTTTAAATTCGGCAATTGGTTCTAAAGCCATTTCATTTAAGACTATAATGATCGTTGCGAGTTTTGGTATTGCTGCAGGAGCGCTTTTCTCTAGCGGTATGATGGAGGTTGCGAGAAAAGGAATCTTCAATCCAGGTGAATTTTATTTCGATGAGATAATGTTCATTTTTATGGCTGTGATGATTACTGATATTTTGTTGTTAGATTTCTTTAATACCCTTGGTATGCCGACATCTACTACTGTTTCAATAGTTTTTGAGCTTTTAGGTGCAGCAGTGGCGATGTCATTGATTAAAATTGGAGCAGATAATGGAAGCTTTACTGATGTAGTTAATTACATCAATAATGACAAAGCCATTCAAATTATTTTTGGAATTTTGCTTTCCGTTGTAGTTGCCTTTTCTATTGGCGCTTTGGTACAATGGGTGTCTAGACTACTTTTATCCTATAACTTTGAGAAAAAACCAACATGGGTAGGTGCTCTTTTTGGTGGATTTGCTTTATCCTCTATAACTTACTTTATACTCATGAAGGGTATAGGCGGAACATCATTTGCTGGTGAAAGTTTTGATATCATTGGTGATATTACCATAAAAGAATTTTTGGAGACTAAAGTAGTAGTTTTAGTACTTATCAACTTTTTAATTTGGTCAGTTCTATCGTTCATTTTAATGAAATTCGCCAAAACCAATATTTATAAATTAATTATCGGGGTTGGTACATTTGCTTTGGCCTTAGCTTTCGCAGGTAACGATTTGGTAAATTTTATTGGAGTACCAATTGCTGCTTGGCAATCATATGAAGCTTGGATGGCTTCTGGTGTTGCCGCATCAGAATTTAGTATGGGTATATTGGCGAAAAAAGTTCCAACACCAACCTTGCTTTTATTTATAGCAGGTATGGTCATGGTGCTTACTTTGTGGTTTTCTAGTAAAGCTAAAAGTGTAGTTAAAACATCTTTAGATCTATCTAGTCAAGAAGATACTAAAGAAAGATTTCAACCAAATTTTCTATCACGTGGCTTGGTTCGATTAGCGATAGCTATATCAGAGTCGCTCACCTATATTTTGCCTAAATCATGGCAAACCAAAATTGACAAACAATTCGAAAAACCTGTAATCGCTTTAACTAAAAATAAGGTACATGAATTACCAGCTTTTGATATGGTTCGTGCGGCTGTAAATCTTATGGTAGCAGGAATTTTAATTTCGATTGCTACGTCGTATAAATTACCCTTATCAACTACCTATGTAACGTTTATGGTTGCCATGGGAACATCTTTAGCAGATAGAGCTTGGGGCGCTGAGAGTGCAGTATACAGAGTTGCAGGGGTGCTTAATGTTATCGGCGGATGGTTCGGTACCGCTATTATAGCTTTTATAGCCTCTGGTACTATTTTAGCTCTGATTAGTTTTGGCAAGGGCGCTGCGATTGCAGTACTTTTATTATTGGCCATTCTACTCTTGGCAAGAAACTATATTTCACATAATAAAAAGGCAAAAGAACTACGTGCAGAAGATTCGCTTAATAGAGCTGAGAGTAGTTCTATACAAGGTGTAATTATAGAAAGTGCTGAGAATATTTCAAATGTTCTTAAAAGAACGAACAAAATTTACACGAACTCCATTAACGGTCTTGCAAAACAAGATGTTAATTTGTTGAAAAAGAATAAAAAACAAGGAGAGAAACTCTCAAATGAAATTGATGATTTACGTGACCATATCTTCTATTTTATCAAAAATCTTGATGAAAATAGTATTGGTGCTAGTAACTTCTATATTAATGCGCTTGGATACTTAACAGATATAGCTCAATCTTTGGAGTACATCGGAAAAGTTAGCCACAAGCATGTCAATAACAATCATAAAAAATTAAAATACAATCAAATAAAAGAGTTGAAGCAAATTGATTTAAAACTTGAAGAAATTTTGAATCAGACTCAAGCAGCTTTTACTAATCAATCTTTTGAACAAATTGGACTTGTCTTAAATCAGAAAGAAGAATTATTCGCTATGGTTTCTGACAAAATTCAAACTCAAATTGCTAGAACACGTACAGAAGAATCTAGTCCGAAAAATACGACGCTATACTTTTCTTTACTGTTAGAAACAAAAGATTTGATAACCTCTACCATGAATTTGTTACAACAATATCACAATGAACATGATAGTACTATAAAACCAGCAACTATAGAACAACCTAAAAAGTCGTAACAGTATTTAAAACTGAAATTTTAAGTACCTTGTCATCATAAATTTAAATGATGATGAGGTACTTTTTTTTTTGCTTAGCACTACAGATAAATATTCATGCTTTTGCACAGGAAATTAGCGGAGAACAACTTCTTGAAAAAGCAATAGCTTTTCATGATCCTGAAGGTAATTGGAAATCCTTTAAAGGTGAGATGCTAATTGAAATGGAAAGCCCTAATAATGGAACCCGAGGCACTACAATACAGATAGACTTACCTTCTAACTACTTCAAGTCTACCGTTAAAAAAGATAATTACACCATAGAATCTGAATTAAAGGATAAAGAGTGTACTTTAAAATTAGATGGTAGCACTTCTATTTCAAATAAGATTAAGGATAGTCTAAAAATATCATGCGATAGGGCTAAAATGATGAAAAATTATTATACCTATCTGTATGGCCTTCCTATGAAACTAAAAGACCCAGGAACCATTATAGACCCAAAGGTTCAAAAAAAGACTTTTAAAGGAAAAGAGTATTTGGTTCTTAAAGCAGGTTACGAAAAAGAAGTTGGCAGCGATACTTGGTATTTCTATTTTGACCCAAAAACCTACGCCATGGAAGTGTATCAATTCTTTCATGATGAAAGTAAAAATGATGGTGAATATATACTGTTGTCCGAGATGATAACCGTTAACGGTATTAAAATTCCGAAGATACGTGCTTGGTATTATAATAAAGAGGATGTCTATTTAGCAACTGATAAACTAGTAAAAGGGAAAAATTTAGACTAACGATAAAAATTCATTTCATCCATATAAGTCCAGACTTCAGGAGGCAACATGGGTTTTATGTTTTTCCCATTTTTATGCTCTTTTCTAATAAAGGTGGAAGATATTTCCATAATAGGTGCATTAACCCGGTGAATACTTTTGTGTTGCCTAAACTGAGATTCTATGGCCCCTTCTGAAATTCTTGGATACACGTAAATAGTATAGTTCTCTAAAATGGTCTCATAATTCTTCCATTTATGCAGACCTTTTAAATTATCCTCGCCCATAATCAACGAAAACCTATACCCCGAAGGATATTTCTCATCTAAATGAACTAGGGTATTCACTGTGTAATTTGGTTGGGGAAGATCGAACTCAATCTTACTAGGATTTAATTTTGGGTATTCCTTAGTGGCTTCATAGACCATTTCATATCTATGATGATTATCTAAAAGCGTTTTCTTGGTCTTGAAAGGGCTTTGAGGGGTTACAACAAACCAAACCTCATCTAAATCAGAAAACTCTACCATATGGTTCGCTATGACCAAATGACCAATATGTATAGGGTTAAACGTTCCGAAATAAAGTCCAACCTTTTTCATCTAATTTTATTCCTTATCATCATCAATGAAAGAAGCCACCAAATCAACTGCTTCTTTTAAAGCAACATCCAAATCATAATTTTTAATGATTTTATCAAATTGAGGGGCTGTAGCTAATTCAACAGACGCTTTTGCAATACGCATGTTTATTTTATCTTCACTTTCAGTACTTCGTTTCTTAAGTCTGATTTTTAATTCATCTACACTAGGCGGCTTTACAAAAACAGCCAAAGTTTTATCTGGAAATTTCTTTTTAATTCGAAGTCCACCAACAACATCAATATCAAAAATAACATTTTTGCCTTCAGCCCATAAACGCTCTACTTCACTTTTTAAAGTGCCATAAAAATTATCTCGGTACACTTCTTCCCACTCCAAAAAATCATCATTTTTAATATGATTTTTAAATTCAGAAACAGACATAAAATAATAATGTTCTTTATTCTTCTCTTTACCTCTTCTTGGTCTTGAGGTCGCAGAAACAGAAAAAGCTAAATTCAATTCTGGTTGAGCCAATAGATGACGTACGATTGTTGTTTTCCCACTGCCAGAGGGTGCTGAAAAAATTATAAGTTTTCCCCCTTTCATCTATAATACATTTAGCATTTGTTCCTTAATTTTTTCAAGCTCATCTTTCATTTGAACTACTAACTGCTGCATTGGCGCATAATTCGCCTTTGATCCGATTGTATTGATTTCACGACCTATTTCCTGAGAAATAAAACCTAATTTCTTACCATTGCTATCCTCAGATTTTAAGGTTTTTCCAAAATAATCTAAATGGTTCGATAATCTTACTTTCTCTTCTGTGATGTCATATTTTTCTAGGTAATAAATAAGCTCTTGCTCAAATCTATTTGCATCTACATCTGCCTTTAAATCTTGCACTGCCTTCTCTAATCTTTCTCTAATTGTATTTTGACGATCAGGATCAATATTTATTACCTCTTCTAACAGTTTATTCAATGAGGCTATCCTATCTAAAAAATCTTGCTCTAATACACTTCCTTCTTCCGATCTAAATTCATTTATTTCTACTAATGCACCTTGTAATGCTTGTTTTATAGCTTCATATTCCTCTTCATCAATATCTTCTTTTGCAGTTTTCATCGCGTCTGGAAAGCGTAACGCCATTTCTAACAACCTAAGATCGTCACCTGTGGCAATATTTTTCAACTGTGCCATGTATTGCTTTACAGCAACCTCATTTACTTGAGAAGTCGTTTCATCTCCGGTCAGCTCAACATATAAACTAAAATCTACCTTACCACGTTGCAGCGAGTTCGCGATAATCTTTCTTAGTTCAAGTTCCTTTTCACGATAGCTAGAAGGCATACGCGCATTTAAATCGATACTTTTACTATTCAGAGATTTTAATTCTACAGTAATTTTTTTGTTAGGTAATTGAATTACACACTTTCCGAAGCCGGTCATCGATTGAATCATGAATACATTTTAGATTTAGACAAAGGTAAGATAATTGTTAAATGTAATTTTAATCCTATCTCTGTTCTTAATTAAGAAAGGAGCAAACAAAAATAGTCTCTTGTTAACTCCTTTTTACTTTATTTTATGAACTAGATTATAATTCTCTTACCCAAATATTTCTAAAACTTACACGGCTATCATCACCGTGATCTTGTAATAATAAAGGGCCTTTACCATGCGCAGGATTTTTGGGCCACCCAATGTACGGAGTCGTTCCTTTTAATTCAATATGGTCTTGAACCAAAACTCCATTATGAATTACAGTTATATCACCTGATTTTATTTTACCCCCATCAGCATTGAATTTTGGCGCATGGTAAATAATGTCATAGGTATTCCAATCACCTGTTGGTACAGAAGCCATCGCCAAAGGAACATGCTGCTTATAAATAGAAGCTACTTGACCGTTTACGTACGTTGGGTTGTCATTTTGGTCAAGAACCTGTACTTCATACATACCATTCAGAAAAACACCGCTATTAGCTCTATGTTGACCTTCTAACTGAACCGGTAAAGGGGATTTCCATTCAATATGCAATTGCACATCCCCAAAATTTTGCTTTGTCTGTATATTTCCAGTTTTATCATTAACGGTCATACTACCATCTTTGTTCAAATGCCATTTAGCAGCTGTACTATCATTAGAACTAATCCAATTGTCCAGATTTGCCCCATTAAAAAGCACAATGGCATCACTTGGCGCAGTACCTATTAACCCAGGTTTTACTACTTTCACTTTTGGCTCATAAAATTCTGTTTCTTCAGGAGTAGTAGGTTCGTCGCCCATATATTCTTCATAAACGATGACGTTATCTTCTACAACTGTTTTCTCATTCTCTATAGGTTCTACTTTTTCTTGGCATGATATTAAAACGAAAGATGTTGTTAACAGTAGTAATGAATATTTATTTTTCATAGGTGGTTATGCTATTAAAGTTGTTTAATTTTTATATTTCTAAATGCCACAATGTTCCCGTGGTCTTGTAGCCCGATTTTACCAGTTGTAAACTTACCAAAACCTTCCCAGCCTGCAAATTTAGAGTCAGCAACCATAGCATCCCATTCCTCGCCTTGTACAGGAAAAGTGACCATTTCAATACCATTCAAAACAACATCCCCCCTATTTTCTTTATGGTCTACAGTTATTACCATAGTATTCCATTCACCAATAGGTTTTGTTACATCCTTTGCCGGCGAGACCATGTCATATAATGCACCCGCTTGATGCGTAGTACCAGCTTTTGCATCTGGATGCTTATCATTATCTAGAATTTGAATCTCTGGTCCGGTTTGATACCCCGTACCGAACTTTTCATCCTCACTTACACCCCAAAAAACACCACTGTTCCCTGCCTCAGAAATTTTCCAATCTAAACTTAAAACAAAATCGGTATACTCCTTTTTGGTTACAAGGTCATGATTTTTCTTCTCCTCCCCTTCATTTGGCGGAGTATAAACCAATGCTTCCCCTTTAATCTTCCAAGCTTCGCTTACCCCATTGGTTTTAAACTCTTTCCATTGATCCAATGAAGTACCATCGAATAAAATTTCCCATTCATTTTCAGGCATTTCAATTTTCTCAACCACAGCTGTAGAGGTTTCTTTCTTTTCTTGCTTACAAGAGATAAAAAATATTAAAAACGCAACACTAACAATTACTTTCTTCATATCATTTCGTTTTAAAGTCCTAACATTTTTTTCAACATCTCTTTATCTATTTCAGCACCTGCAAAATCATCGAATGTTTTCTCCGTTGCTTCTATGATATGGTCTTGAATAAACTTCGCGCCTTCTCGAGCACCTTGCTCCGGACTCTTAATACAACATTCCCATTCCATCACAGCCCAAACATCACAACCGTATTGGGTGAGTTTAGAAAATATTGTTTTAAAATCTATTTGACCATCACCTAAAGAGCGATATCTACCGGCTCTATTACCCCAATCATTATATCCGCCGAAAGCACCTTTCTTACCCGTCGGATTAAACTCAGAATCCTTTACATGAAAAGACTTTATAAACTCGTGATAATGGTCTATATATGTGATATAATCTAACTGTTGCAAAACAAAGTGACTTGGATCATAAAGAATATTCACTCTTTTATGATTACCGGTAGCTTCTAAGAATCGTTCAAAGGTATCACCATCATGCAAATCTTCACCAGGGTGAATTTCATAGCATACATCAACACCTTCTTTATCAAAATGGTTTAAAATTGGAGTCCATCTTTTTGCCAATTCTTCAAAGCCCATTTCAACCAAACCTGCAGGTCTTTGTGGCCAAGGGTGCATAGTATGCCATAAAAGTGAACCAGAAAATGTCGCGTGTGCATTTAACCCTAAACGTCTACTCGCTGTTGCTGCTTTCTTGACTGTTTCTACAGCCCACTTTGTTCTTTCTTTTGGTTTACCGTGTACTTCTTTTGGTGCAAAAGAATCAAACATCAAATCATAAGCAGGATGTACCGCCACTAATTGACCTTGTAAGTGAGTAGAGAGTTCAGTTATTTCCAAACCATAAGAATTTACCTTGCCTTTTAGCTCATCACAATAATCTTGACTATCTGCTGCTTTATCTAAATCGATTAAGAAACTTTCCCAAGTAGGAATTTGAATTCCCTTATACCCAAGATCAGAAGCCCATTTACACATTCCATCCAAGGTGTTAAACGGTGCTTTACTATCTACAAATTGTGCTAAAAATACGGCTGGTCCTTTGATTGTTTTCATAAAAATATACTATCTGTTGTTTGAATTAGTTCCCATATTCAACACATTAAATATGTCAAATTATCTTATATTTAAGAATTGTAACGCGTTAGTTACAATACCTTAAAGATTTGCTATAAATATAGGGAATACCAATAGAAAAAGTTTAAAATTTAAGCATGAATCAAAATGAAATATTCGACGCAATTGTGGTCGGAACTGGCATAAGTGGTGGATGGGCAGCTAAAGAATTAACTGAGAAGGGCTTAAAAACACTTGTTTTAGAACGTGGTCGTATGGTAAAACATATTGAAGACTACCCAACCATGAACGATGACCCTTGGGATTATTCTTTAAAGGGAGAGTTATCTAAAGAGGATAAGGAAAAATATCACGTACAACGCCGTGTTAACTGGGCACCAAAAGAAGATGTAAAACACTTTTTTGTAAACGACTTAGACCATCCTTATGTAGAGACTAAAAGATTCGATTGGATAAGAGGTTATCAAGTGGGCGGAAGATCTCTTACATGGGGTCGTCAAAGTTACAGGTGGAGTGATATTGATTTTGAAGCGAATAAAAAAGAAGGTGTAGGCGTAGACTGGCCAGTAAGATACAAGGATATTTCGCCATGGTACGATAAGGTAGAAGAGTATATTGGCGTTAGTGGCGAAAAATTAGGTTTGGAAGTTTTACCAGATGGAAAATTTCAACCCGCTATGAAATTGAACTGTGTAGAAGAGGATTTTAAAAAAAACACCGCAGAAAAGTTTGACGACGGACGCTTAATTACAATTGGTCGCACGGCACATATCACCGACCCAAATGCAACTTTTGAAGGTAGAGGCACGTGTCAAAATAGAGATCGTTGCTGGCGAGGATGCCCTTTTGGCGGTTATTTCAGTAGCAACTCATCTACACTACCAGCAGCAGAACGCACTGGAAACATGACCTTAAGACCAAATTCTATAGTTCATGAAATTATTTATGATGACATCACCAAAAAAGCAACTGGTGTTCGGGTTATAGATGCCGAAACCAGTGAAAAAATTGAGTTTAAAGCGAAGGTTATTTTCCTTTGTGCATCTGCCATGGCCTCAGTAGGTATATTACTTCAATCAAAATCAGAGCGGTTTCCAAATGGGTTAGGCAATGATTCTGATGCATTAGGAAGAGGAATTATGGATCACCATTATAAATTAGGTGCTACAGCAAAAGTAGATGGCTACTTAGATAAGTATTATAAAGGTAGACGTGCTAACGGTTTTTATATACCGCGTTTTGTGAACCTTAATGAGAAGACCAAACGTGAAGGCTATTTACGTGGTTTTGGATACCAAGGCACCGCTAGTAGAGGAGATTGGTCTAAGGAAATAGGAGAATTGAACTATGGTAAAGACCTTAAAGAGTCTGTATTAAAACCTGGCCGGTGGACAATTGGGGTGACAGGTTTTGGCGAATTTTTACCTTACGATGATAACAGAGTTACGTTAAGCCCTACCGAAAAAGATAAATGGGGACTTCCTCAATTAGCTTTTGATGTGGAGTTTAAAGAGAATGAGTATAAAATGCGTGAAGACATTAAAAAGGAAATTGTAACTATGTTTGAAGCGGCAGGTTTTGAAGATGTATCCTCATATGAAGAACCTAGTGGCCCAGGATTAGGTATTCATGAAATGGGCGGCGCAAGAATGGGTCATAGTGCCAAAACTTCGATATTAAATAAAAACAATCAAGTGCATTTAGTTCCGAATGTATATGTAACCGATGGTGCTTTTATGTCTTCATCAAGCTGTGTAAACCCATCACTAACCTATATGGCGTTTACAGCTAGAGCTGCCGAACATGCCGCTAAGTCGTTAAAATCAGGAAAGTTTTCTTAATTATTTAAATACATTTTAAACTATAACGACAACTAACTCCGTTAGAGTAAAGTAAATATTAGCTTATGGAAAATGCTTCGGCCAGAAATATGTGGGGTAATTATTTAAGTGCACATTTAGAACATGCATTTGAACATGCACCTTCAACAACCTTTTTTGGTGATAATGAAATAGATGCCAATACTTTGGCAGACCTAACAAAAAAAGGGGTAAAAAAAGCAACCTCACGTTCTTTATTAGGACTACAAAATCGTAATGAAAAACTTCCTAAAAAAGGAGACTTTATAGTAGTTACAAATTGGAGTGGTGAAGCTCAATGTATAGTTCGTACAACGGCAGTAAAACTCAAACCATACTTTAGCATTGATACCTCTTACGCACAATTAGAAGGTGAAGGTGATAAATCACTAGACTATTGGAAAAAAACACATTGGGACTACTATACAAGAGAGTTAGAAAAATTCGGTAGAGAACCTAGAGAGAGTATGATAATTGTTTGTCAAGAATTCGAGAAGGTTTATTAACTGATATCAATATTTTACCAAATAAAAAGAGCCGCTTAACGCGGCTCTTTTAGGTATTAGTTTAAGTTGATTATTTTTCTAATGCAACCCAAGTATTTCCATTTTTATGAGAATCTACTGTAGCTTCAATAAAATTCATACCACGAACACCATCTTTCATTGTAGGGAATTCGCCATCATTATATTTCTCACCCCTTATAGCCCTTGCAGCTCCTTTATAAATATTTGCCATAGAATCAAATATTCCTTCTGGGTGGCCAGCAGGTAGTTTTGTTCCATCTAACGACAATTCAGAGTTATAGGCATGACCTGGCTTATACACTTGGGTAGGTTCTGTATCACTTAATTTATATAAAAAGTTTGGACGCTCCTGCTCCCATCGAAAAGCACCTTTCTCACCATAAATAGCTATAGCCAAACCGTTCTCTTCTCCTGTAGCAACTTGACTTCCTCTAATAACACCTTTAACGTGGTCACTCATTCGTATTAGAACAGTACCGTCAACATCCATTTTATTATCCTTATAAAGATAATTGAAGTCACAAAGTAATTCATTCACCTTAAGACCTGTTGTATATTCTACTAGGTTAAAGGCATGAACACCTATATCACCCATACACGAGCTTATACCTGCTTTTTTTGGGTCTAATCTCCAAACTGATGACCTTTTTGCTTTATCATGAATAATGGTATTAATCCACCCTTGATAATAAACGGCATCTACTTTATGAATTTTACCTAATGCGCCAGCTTTAATCATTTCACGCATTTGACGAACCATTGGGTAACCAGTATACGTATGGGTTAAAGCGAAAACAGTACCTGCTTTTTCATGCGACTTTTGCAAATCTTTCGCTTCCTCCAAAGAAGTTGTCATTGGTTTTTCGCATATTACATGAAATCCATTATCCAATAATTTCTTTGCCATTGGATAATGCAAAAAATTTGGCGTAAGTATCGAACATACTTGAATACGTTCCTCTTTAGGCAATTTCAATTCTTCTTCAATTAAAGTATCAAAATCTTTATAAATTCTATTTAACGGAACATCTATTTCTTTTGCAAAAGCAATACTTGCCTCATAATCTGGATTAAAAACAGCCCCAGTAATTTGATAATTATCGTTTATATGCGAGGCAACCCTGTGTAGTACTCCTATTAGGGAATCGCCGCCCCCTCCTAATATTCCTAAGCGTATTTTCTTTGGCATTTTTATAGTTGTTTAAGTTGAAAATATTATTTTTTAAAATCCATACGGATTTACATAATTATTAAAATTTGAAAATTATCTAGCTATTAGTTATTAAAAAACAGGTAAGCCATTTACTAAGAAACAATTTTCAGGCGTTTAAATTAAATAATTAATCTAAGACTGATAATCTATTTTCTCTGTTTTAAAGAAAATAGCGAACAAAACAAATACAGCTAGCGCAAAACCAGCTGGATACATCCAAATAGTTTCCCAAACGCGTTTTCCGTCTTCTAAACGGTAGGCTGTTGAGATTTTGCCTGCAATCCAAAATCCTATCAACATACCCACTCCGTAAGTTGCTAATGTTATAAGCCCTTGAGCAGAACTTTTAAATTTATCCCCAGCTTTACTGTCGGTATAAATCTGCCCCGAGACAAAGAAAAAATCATAACAAATACCGTGAAGCGCAATACCTACAATTAACATAAAACCAAGTTCATCAACATCACCAAATGCAAATAATAAATAGCGTACTACCCAAGCTGCCATGGCAACAAGAATTGTTTTTTTAAATCCGAATTTTGTAAAGAAATAGGGCAACAATAACATAAAGGCAATTTCTGAAATTTGACCTAAAGTCATTTTCCCAGTCGGGTTATCCATTCCTATTTCTACTAGAAAAGGATTTGCATTTTGATAATAGAAAGCCAGTGGAATGCATATTAAAACCGAAGAGATAAAGAATATTAAAAAGTTTTTATCCTTAAAAAGGCTCAATGAATCTAACCCTAAAATTTCCTTTATATTCACTTCGCCAGTACTTACAGCTCTTGGCGGTGTTTTAGGCAATGTAAAACTGAACAATCCTAAAACCAATGATGCTATAGCAGTCATTAAGAAGGTGTTTCTTAGTAAACCTTCGCCAATTTTCTTGCCTTGATCCCAGTTAAAAACATAGCTAATGGATAGTCCTGCAATTATCCATCCTGCAGTTCCAAATACTCTAACCATTGAAAACTCTTTGGCAGGGTTTTTCATTTGATTAAAGGATACCGAATTTACTAAAGCAAGGGTAGGCATATATAAAATCATATACCCCAAGACTAAAAGATAAAACGCACTAAATTCTGTGCTTTCATACATTAAATACATAAGAACTGCACCAAGTAAATGTAGAATTCCTAAGATGCGTTCTGCATTAAAATATCGGTCAGCAATAATACCAATAACAAAAGGAGCAATAATAGCTCCCCACGATTGTGTTGAAAATGCCAAGGCTATTTCGCCGTCTGTTGCTTTTAGATTGTTTCCTAAAAATGTACCAAGAGTTACAAACCATGCACCCCAAATAAAAAATTCTAAAAACATCATGAAGCAAAGCTGTGCTCTGACTTTATTTTTCATTTATCTTTTGTAATAAACATAGTCTGACACAATAGGTTTAATGTCATTATTTCTAAAATCTACGGCAATTTGTCCCCTGTGATTTGTAGAATGATTTATGATATGAAATAGTATATCCTGTAAAGTATTTGTAAATAGACGCCCTTCGGCATTTTCATAATCTATACGCTTATCAAAATTATCAGCATTAGAAACAATCTCGAAAGAACTGCGCTGATTTTCGTAGTGAATGTCTGCCCAATCCTTTATTTCATGTTCTTGCCATACCTCAAATTCACTAGGTTTATTTAAAATTCTAGCATTCCAAAGATGATGCGCATTTAAAATGTGACTAAATAAACTTATAGTTTTTGACGGCACAGTATTTAGCACCAAACATTCTTCTATCAGCTTCTTATTACAGTAAAAATTATAATCGAATATTTCATTAAAAAAAACTTCCATAAATCATATTCTAGGTTACTGAATTTCTTTTGCGGCTTTTAATAAAAGATCTCTGGTTGCAATAATCCCAGCTTCTTCGCTTATTTCAGAACCTTCAAACTCTACACCTATAAAACCTGTATACCCAGCATCTTTAACAATTTTAACCATTTTTAAATAGTCTATACCTGTATCATAGCCATTGGCATCGAAATTATTGGATTTAGCACTAACAGCTTTTGCATAAGGCATTAGTTCCTTTACGCCTTTATATTTATCATATTCCTTTATACAATCCCAACTTTTTGGTTTACGTTCAATGCAAAAGTTTCCAAAATCAGGCAGACTACCACAGTTATCCATATTCACGGTTTTCATCACTTTTGCATGAAGTTCACCGTTAGATGATAAGCCGCCATGGTTCTCTACCAATATATTTATATTTTTAGTTTTTGCGTAAGTAGCTAATTTAGTTAACCCGTCTACAGAATTCTTAATCCATTCTTCTGGCACATTACTACCATTAAGATTCACTCTAATGGCATGGCAACCCATTGCAGCAGCAGCATCTACCCATTTCTTATGCTTTTCAACGGTTTCGTTTCTTTCCGCTTCATCGTTAACAGCTAAATTGCCTTGACCATCAATCATGATCAAAACATTTTTCATTCCGTGTTTTTTTGCCTCTGCATTTGACTTAGCAACAAAATTTGCCATTGCCTCTTCAGAATAATTTGCATCTGCCAATTCAGGATTATACAATTGACTCACATATTCCAGTCCGGTAAATCCCCAATTTTTTGCTTTTTCGGCAAAAGAATATGGATCTACCCCATCTTCATTTATCATTTTATGCATGGACCATTGCGCCAATGATAATTCAAAAAATGGCTCGGCATTACTTTCATTTGCAACGATTACAGAATCTTCAACTTTTTCTTTTTTCGTTTCCTTACAAGCGTAAGTTCCTAGTAACGAGATTCCAATACCTACAATTGAGGCAATTCGAATAAAATCTTTTCTTTTCATGTTTGGTAGTTTGTTGTTGTTTGAAATATAATCTTAAAAGTTAGCGTTAAAATTATAATAAGGTTCATTTATCTAATTGGAAGCTAATTTTAGCGAATTCCGTAAGAAGAATGGACATTAAATGTATAGAATTAATTTTATATTTAATAAATTTAGAGAATAAACAACTTTTATGAGCAAATTTTATTATAATGAAGAACAAGAGTCCTACGACGCAATTGTTGTGGGAACGGGAATTAGTGGTGGTTGGGCTGCTAAAGAATTATGTGAAGCAGGCCTAAAGACTTTGGTTCTTGAACGTGGTCGAATGGTAAAGCACATAGATGATTACGAAACAGCAAATAAAGATCCTTGGGATTTTCCGAATGCTGGTGAACCTACCAAAGAAATCGTAGAGCAACAGCCAAAACAAAATAGAACAGGTTATACTACCAACCAAGCTAGTAATATGTGGTTTGTCAATGACTTGAAACACCCATACAACGAAACTAAAAGATTCGATTGGATGCGTGGTTATCATTTAGGGGGTCGTTCTTTACAATGGGGTCGACAAAGCTATCGTTGGAGCGATATTGACTTCGAAGCTAATAAAAAGGAAAATATTGCAGTAGATTGGCCGGTAAGGTATAAAGATATTGCACCTTGGTACTCAAAGGTTGAAAATTATATTGGTGTAAGTGGTGAAGCATTGAATTTACCTCAATTACCAGATAGTGAGTTTTTACCAATGATGGAACTCAACTGTGTAGAACAAGAATTTCGTGAAAAAGTAGCTGAAAATTTTGATGGCCGTGTTGTAACTGCTGGACGAACTGCTCACCTAACAGGAACAAAACAATTTGACGGTAGAAGTAAATGTCAATTTAGAAATAGATGTATTAGAGGGTGTCCTTTTGGTGCTTATTTCAGTAGTCTTTCTTCTACTTTACCAGCAGCAGAAGCAACTGGAAATATGACACTAAGACCTGACTCAATTGTTCATGAGGTGATTTATGATCCAAAAACCAAAAAAGCAACAGGAGTTAAGGTCATTGATGCGAATACTAAAGAAACATTTGAGTTTAAAGCAAAAGTAATTTTCCTTTGCGCTTCAGCTATTGCTTCAACTTCAATTTTGATGCAATCTAAATCTGAAACGTTCCCTAATGGAATGGGTAACGAATCTGATCAGTTAGGCCGCAATATTATGGATCACCATCTAGGCGTTGGTGCAAGTGGTAAATTTGATGGTTTTGAGAATAAGTATTACAAAGGTCGTAAACCAAGTGGCATCTATATTCCAAGATTTAGAAACTTGGGAGGAACATCTGAACGGTCTGAATACAAAAGAGGTTTTGGCTATCAAGGAGGTGCTTCTAGAGGTAATTGGGAAGACACTGTAGCGGAGTTGGCTTATGGTAAAGATTTAAAAGATGCAGTTTTAAAACCTGGAGGTTGGCAATTTGGTATGACCGGTTTTGGAGAAGTACTTCCTTATGAAGAAAATAGGTTTATTTTAGATTATGACAAACTAGATGATTGGGGCTTACCAACTGTTACGTTTGATGCGGAATTCAAAGAGAACGAATGGAAAATGCGAGAAGACATGAAACAATCTGCTGTAGATATGTTGACCAAAGCAGGTTTAAAAGATGTAACTCCATATGATAATCCAGGTGCGCTTGGTTTAGGAATTCATGAAATGGGTACCGCCCGTATGGGAAGAGATAGAAAAACATCTGTTTTAAACGGTAATAACCAATTGCATGATGTAGCTAACGTTTATGTAACCGATGGATCTTTCATGACTTCTGCAAGTTGTGTAAACCCATCATTAACATATATGGCATTTACAGCTAGAGCTGCAAATCATGCAGTTGAACAACTTAAAAAAGGAAATATATAATGGATAGAAGACGCGTATTGAAAAATATGGGGCTGTCACTTGGATATATGGTGGCCACCCCAACCTTATTAGGAATTGTACAAAGCTGTAAGAGTGAGCCGACGATAACTTGGACACCAGTATTCTTAACTCAGAACGAAGGAAATGTACTTACTAAATTAGTAGATATTATTTTACCAAAAACAGATACTCTTTCTGCTTCTGAAGTTCAAGTAGATATTTTTATCGACAAGTTCGCACAAGATGTCATGGAAAAAGAACAGCAAGACTTTTTCAAAATGTCTATGAGCAAATTTATGGATAAAGCTTTAGCTGATTCTGGAAAAGAAAAGGCTGAAGACTTAACTGCTGAAGATTTAGAACCGGTTTTAGCAAGCTCATTGAAATATACCAAAGATCAACAAACTCAAATGTTCGAATCTATCAATAGTTATACTGAAGCTATTGCAGAAGGTAATACAGCAACATTAGATGATGAAACGACCAGATTCGCTTTCGCAAATAATTTACGAGGTATGACTATATGGGGCTATAAGGCTTCTGAATATGTAGGTGAAGAAGTTTTAGCCTATTTACCTGTACCAGGTGAGTATATACCGTGTGGTGATATGCAAGAGCTTACTGGCGGAAAGGCATGGTCCTTATAACCAAATAATATTCTAACATTCAATAGCCAAGAGCATGATTTATTATCACTCTTGGCTATTTTCATTTAAACATACTACTTATGAAAAGAAGAAGTTTTATTCAAAAATCTGCATTAACCACAGGCGCAATTTCAATAGGAGGCACATTAAGTTACGCAAACACGTTCTCCATTAACAAGGAAGCTCATAAATACAATTTAAAGTACGCACCACATTTAGGCATGTTTAAACATCACGCAGGTGTTGATCCTATTGACCAACTTAACTTTATGGCGGATCAAGGTTTTACTGCCTTTGAAGATAACGAAATGCGCAAACGGCCAATAGAAATACAAGAAAAAATAGCTAATACCATGAAAAAGCGTGGTTTAGAAATGGGTGTTTTTGTGGCTCACGAAATTTATTGGACTGAACCTAACTTAGCTTCGGGAGATTTAGACAAACGCAACGAATTTTTAAACTACATTAAAAGCTCTATTGAGGTAGCTAAAAGGGTTAATGCTAAGTGGATGACTGTTGTACCAGGACATGTAGATTTAAAGCTAAGAATGGGGTACCAAACAGCAAATGTTGTTGAAAGTCTTAAACAAGCTTCTGCACTATTAGAACCACACGGTATTATTATGGTACTAGAACCTTTAAATTTCAGAAATCACCCTGGACTATTTCTAACCGATACGTCACAGGCTTATGAAATTTGTAAAGCTGTTAATTCTCCTTCATGTAAAATTTTATTTGACATTTACCATCAACAAATTCAAGAGGGCAACTTAATACCTAATATGGAAGCCTCTTGGGACGAAATAGCCTATGTACAAATTGGAGACAACCCTGGTAGAAATGAGCCTACCACCGGTGAAATAAACTACCGCAATGTTTTTAAGTGGATTCATAAAAAAGGTTTCGATGGTGTTCTTGGAATGGAACATGGTAATTCTAAAGAAGGTAAAGAAGGCGAGCAAGCGGTTATAGATGCTTACAAACATGAGGACAATTTTTTATAATATTTTAAAACTTTAAAACCTTCTTCTCAATTAAATTTAGGATAGACAAAAAATGTATTTCATCGAAATAATATTTTTTTTCGATGAAATACATAATACAAAAGTAAGAATTTACTTACCTATTCGTTCTTTTGTATATGTCCCCATACCTAAACACATTACTCGTTTACGCCAGTTTATTTTTGGCTTCAAAATTATCTTATAATATCTATAAGAAGATAAAAACAAATTCTTTCGAATTATATCGGTTGAAACTAATTTCAAAATCGATAAACTTTAAAAACGTTATTAGGTTAGTATTTAACAATATATTTAATGACACTATAAAATTTCCGTAATCCAAAAGAAGAATTTATTCGTATATCACTTATATCCTTATACTTAAGCTATGGAAAAGTACGTTACATTTTTGATAATCTATGCAGCTGCTTTATTATTTACAACTGCATTGAAGCCTTATATCAAAAATGACAAATAAGAATCCCCTGACTTAACCTCGGCTTTAGCCGTAAATAAAAAAGACCCCTTAATTAAGGGGTCTTTTTTATTATATATCTGCCGTTCTACTAAGAACCACACATTAAACAATCATCATCTGCTTGACCTTCTTTAGCCCTAGCAATCATTTCTTTCATCTCTTGTGGTGACATTGGCTGTATATCTAACTCAGCTTGTGGTGTAACCTTAGAAACAGTGCCTCCATCACTCACTATCTCTTCTTTCACAACAGATGTAACAACTTCTGCCTCTACAGCTTCAGCTACTGGCACTTCTTTCTTTTTAGAGTTATCTAAGGTAAATTTAATTGCATCTACCGCCGCCTTAGTACGCAAGTAATACATTCCTGTTTTTAAGCCACTTTTCCAAGCGTAGAAGTGCATAGAAGTCAGTTTTGAATAGTTTGCGTTCTCCATGAACAAATTCAAAGATTGGCTTTGATCAATAAAATATCCTCTATGTCTAGACATGTCTATGATATCTTTCATACTTAACTCCCAAACCGTCTTATATAGTTCTCTAATATCTTTGGGTATTGTCTCTATATGCTGAATTGAGCCATTCGCTCGCATTAAATCTTGCTTCATGTTCTCATTCCACATTCCCAATCCAACTAAATCCTCTAAAAGGTGCTTATTAACCACAATAAATTCACCTGAAAGTACACGCCTTGTATAAATATTTGAAGTGTAAGGTTCAAAGCATTCGTTGTTACCCAATATTTGCGAGGTAGAAGCTGTTGGCATAGGCGCTACTAATAGTGAATTACGCACCCCATTTTTCACAACTTCTTTTCTTAGTTTATTCCAGTCCCATCTTCCAGATAATTCGTCATCTTTAATTCCCCACATGTTGTGTTGAAATTCTCCTTTAGACATTGGTGAACCTTTAAAAGTAGAATAAGGACCTTCTTCCTTTGCCAATTCTACAGATGCTGTTACTGCAGCAAAATAAAGGGTTTCAAAAATTTCTTGATTTAACTTCTTTGCTTCATCACTTGTAAATGGTAGACGTAGCATTATAAAAGCATCAGCTAATCCTTGAACACCAAGACCAATTGGTCTATGGCGCATATTTGAATTTTCTGCTTCTTTAACAGGGTAGTAGTTTCTATCAATTACTTTATTCAAGTTTTTAGTTACACGTTTTGTAACCCTAAACAATTCTTTATGGTCGAATTCTCCGTTCTTAATAAACATTGGCAACGCTATAGAGGCCAGGTTACATACGGCAACCTCGTCAGGTGAGGTATACTCCATTATCTCAGTACATAAGTTAGATGAACGTATCGTACCAAGGTTTTTTTGGTTGCTCTTACGGTTGGCTGCATCTTTATACAACATATATGGTGTACCGGTCTCAATCTGTGATTCTAAGATTTTCTCCCACAATTCACGCGCTTTAACCTTCTTACGCCCTTTACCTTCTTCCTCGTATTTAAGATATAATTTTTCGAACTCCTCACTATGCCTATTATACAAATCTGGACATTCGTTAGGGCACATTAATGTCCAATCTTCATTTGCTTCAACCCTTCTCATGAACAAATCAGAAATCCACATTGCATAAAATAAATCTCTTGCACGCATTTCTTCTTTACCATGATTCTTTTTTAAATCAAGAAACTCATAAATATCAGCATGCCATGGCTCCATATAGATAGCAAAACTTCCTTTACGCTTTCCGCCACCTTGATCCACGTAACGTGCGGTATCATTAAATACCTGTAGCATTGGAACAATACCATTAGAGGTACCATTAGTACCCGCAATGTACGAACCTGTAGCCCTAACATTATGTATAGAAAGACCAATACCACCCGCAGATTGAGAAATCTTAGCCGTTTGTTTCAAAGTATCATAAATACCATCAATACTATCATCTTTCATAGCTAAAAGAAAACATGATGACATTTGAGGTTTTGGTGTACCCGAATTAAATAATGTTGGTGTAGCGTGAGTAAAGTATTTCTTAGACATCAACTCATATGTTTCTATTGCTGAATCCAAATCATTTAAGTGGATACCAACAGAAACACGCATTAACATATGTTGAGGACGCTCAGCAATTTTACCGTTTAACTTTAACAAGTATGAGCGTTCTAATGTTTTAAAACCGAAGTAGTCGTAGCCAAAATCTCGGTTGTAAATAATTGTAGAATCTAAAAGCTCTGCGTTATCTGCTATCACCTTGTGCACCTCGTCTGATAATAGTGGTGCTTTTTTACCTGTTCTTGGATTAACGTACAAGTAAAGGTCTTCCATAGTTTCAGAAAACGACTTCTTTGTATTCTTATGTAAATTAGAAACAGAAATACGAGCTGCTAATTTTGCGTAGTCTGGGTGTGTCGTCGTCATTGTAGCAGCTATTTCTGCAGCAAGATTATCCAATTCTGAGGTCGTAACCCCGTCATAAAGACCTTCAATAACACGCATAGCCACTTTCAAAGGGTCTACAAGCCCATTAAGGCCATAGCATAATTTTCGTACTCTTGCGGTGATCTTGTCGAACATGATCAATTCCTTTCTTCCATCTCTTTTAACTACATACATTTGGCTACAATTGTTTTAGAATTAATTACTTAATTATTTTCAATATGTTAATTATTTAACATATTATAACTTGAGCATAAAAACCTCCTTGCTTTGTAGCAAGGAGGTTTGCTTTTATTTATTTAAAAATCAGCATCAAAGCTGATTTTCTGAGCTTCTTCATCAGTATTCATTACCCCTGCCTTCTGATATTCTGCAACTCTTTTCTCAAAGAAGTTTGTTTTTCCTTGAAGCGAAATCATATCCATAAAATCGAACGGGTTTGTCGTATTATAAACCCTATCACACTCAAGTTCTACAAGAAGTCTATCGGTAACAAACTCTAAGTACTGTGTCATCAATTTAGAATTCATTCCAATTAAACTTGCTGGTAATGATTCCGTAATAAATTCACGTTCAATATCAAGTGCATCGGTCAAAATCGCAGTGATTCTCTCTTTTGGCACCTTATTAATTAAATGTTTGTTGTGTAAATGTACCGCGTAGTCACAATGCATTCCCTCATCCCTAGAGATTAACTCATTAGAAAACGTTAAACCAGGCATTAGACCTCTTTTCTTCAACCAGAAAATTGAACAGAAAGCTCCTGAAAAGAAAATACCTTCTACGGCCGCAAAGGCAATTAGGCGCTCAGCAAAACTAGGAGACTCTATCCAATTTAGGGCCCAGTCAGCTTTTTTCTTAATTGCAGGGAAATTCTCCAAAGCCTTAAAAAGTATATTCTTTTCTTTCTCGTCCTTCACATAGGTATCGATTAATAAAGAATATGTTTCTGAATGTATATTTTCCATCATTATCTGAAACCCGTAGAAAAACTTGGCCTCAGCATATTGTACTTCACTTACAAAATTCTCAGCCAGATTTTCATTTACGATTCCGTCAGATGCGGCAAAAAAAGCAAGTATGTGTTTAACAAAGTACCGCTCATCATCATTCAACTTATTATTCCAGTCATTTAAGTCTTCACTTAAATCGATTTCTTCTGCTGTCCAGAAACAAGCTTCACATTTTTTATACCAATCCCATAAATCATGATGTTTTATAGGGAATATAACAAATCGGTCTGCATTTTCTTCCAAAATAGGCTCTAGGGCTGTGGACATATAATATATTTTAAAAAATTAGTTGTAAAGAAGATGAATTCTACCTTCTTGTAGGGACTAACAAAGATTCAAAATTGCATTCAATTTTTAAAGCATGTTTTAGCATTTAGGCAACAAAGTTTTTAACACAAAATGTTGAAATCTAGGCTCACAAGTGATGTTCATTGCCCTAAGACTACTCGATTAATTGGAGTAACTTTTTTAAATATTGAACAAAACAATTATAAACCAAAAAGTATAAAAAATCATACTTGGTGGTTTATTAATGTTAACTAAAAGAAAATTAGGAATATGGAAGAGTAGATAAAAAATGTACGGCCCCTCTGATGCTCATATTATGAAAAATGCCCACCAAGACTAATAAAGGTAGTTCCCCCGAAACCTTTTCTTAGACTGTAATTATACGGATAAGCCGTAACCTTACTTATATTGGCGCTCAAAACATCAGAAATAAAATAACATACACTATTTTATAAAGAACCGTACTTAAGTTATTACTATTATATTTTAATATCAGCACTAAAAGAACCTTTGATATTCAAAGATTCTCCGTTTGCATTTTTAAATTGTACCTCTAGACTACCATCAATAGCATCATCATAGCTTTTATGAATTCTAACTCCACCTGTTTTTATAAAAAAGGGGAGTTCGTTCGCTCCAGCTATATCAGCAAAACCATAAACACCATCAAAACCATTAATAAAGCCATTCAATGTTTTAATTCTATAAAACCCTGATAGCATTTCATTCTGGGCAATGACAAATTCAATTGTTTGTACTTCAACATTACCATTTGGCACAAAATTCAGCATAAGCTTGTTGCGCCTATTACCCAGTTCATCTTCATCTACACTGTTTTGGAAGGTTGCAACCCCCTCAATACTTAAGTTATATTTACCAGTAACATTAAACTTACACGACCCACTCTTTAGAGCAGAATAGTCCACAGTAGGTTTAGAACCACTAGAAAGAAGAAACAGCGGTATAAAACCGAAAAAAAATAATTTTAGAGACTTCCTCACTATTGGAATCATGGATTACTTGTTGACGTAAAAAATATTCATGGTCGAATAATCTGTTGCTCCTTAAGTTTATTTTCGACTACTAAATTTTCGTTTAATTCATTATCAGCTTTCAAAACTTTAGAAGCAATCACTAAGAACACTATAAATAACGCAAACATTATGCTACATTTTTTCATGTTAATTAGGTTTAAACTAATTCTAACTTGTTGCATAAAGGTAGATTAAGATGGAAAAAGCTATGTTACTATTGTATAACCTGTCTTCTTTTTTGTGTAAACGGCCTATGCAAAATTTAAAGAGAACTATACTTTGCTAAATTTGTAATCCTTTTCTTTCAATTAAGATAAACTAAGAGGATTTCGACAGCATTATTACTTTTTCAACCGATTATACGAGAATTGCATCCATTGATACAAAATTATTCTTTAGTGCTAGTGAACCCCTTAATTATTCATAACTTTCTAACTTGATACATTTTTAATATGCTACAAGCCGTAATTGTTGATGATGAAATAAAGGCATTGCAAAGTTTAACTTGGGAGCTCACAAATTTCAGTGATGAAATCAATGTTATAGCCTCCTTCACCAACCCACATGATGCTTTAGAATATCTAGAAAAAAACACTCCTGACTGTCTTTTTCTAGATATTGAAATGCCTACTATGGATGGGTTTCAATTTATACAAAAGCTTACCAATAAAAACTTTCCGGTTGTTATTACTACAGCATATAATCAATATGCTCTAAAAGCCATTAAAAATGAGGCTTTAGATTACTTGCTTAAGCCTATTGACACAGATGATCTTGAAGACACCATAGCCAAAATAAAAAAGTTCAACAATAAAAATTTCTCTGTTGAAAAATTAGAGATGGCAATGCTCAATTTCAACTCAAGATCCATTCATAAACGAATAACCCTTAATACAGATGGAAAATTACTTTTTCTTGAGAGTGACGAAATTTTATACGCCGAATCTGACGGGAATTATAGTACAATATTTTTAACAGATGGTCAGAAAATTGTGTTAACCAAAAAATTAAAAGAAGTAAACGAATTATTACCGTCAGACTCCTTTTTTAGGATTCATAATTCCTATATTATAAATCTTAACAAAATAAAAGAATTTTTGAAAACTGATGGTTATGTGGTGCTAAAATCGAACCATAAAATACCGGTTTCCAGACAAAAGAAATCAGATTTTTTAGATTTGTTGTAAACCCATTTATGTTCAACCCACTACGAATACATACACCTAATTCTGAGATTACAGCACACAGCAACAGGCTCAAATACCTATTTTGTATTTTAAGCACCCTATTTTTCATACAATACAACTATTCTCAAACAATACCTTCAACATTCAAAAAGAAGGTCGATAGCCTAATAACAGTCGCCCCTATAACTTATCAAGAAATTGATGAAGTATTAAAAGATTTTAGAAAAGATAGTACCCTACTACGATACGTTGATAATATTTCAGAAGATAAAGGTTATTTATATGGACAGGCCTATGCACTTAATCATTTAGGAAGAATTTATAGAGACATTTCTTCATATCCGAAGGCATTAGATTTATTTCAAGATGGACTTAAAATTGCCATTAATGCGAATAGTATAGAATTTAGGGTCTATAGCCTTAACATGATTAGTGTTGTATATAGGAAAACGGAAGCTATTAAATTTGCTTTAGATTATAGCCAAGAAGCTCTTGAATTAGCTGAAACAGTGACTAACCCCAGCATTGACCTAAAGCGAAGCAAAAACGTTTCGCTAAATAGTATTGGTAATATTTATCAATTGCTAGAACAATATGATCTTGCCATAGAAAAATTTGAAAAATCAATGATTCTTGAAAAAGAATTAGACAATAAACAAGGCCTTGCAATTAATCATCAAAATTTAGGAGAGTGCTATGAAGCTCAAGGAAAATTAGAACCTGCACTTCAAAACTTCAGAAAATCATTAGTTTACAATGAAATTATTGATTCTGAAAAAGGGAAGATTATTTGTAATTATAGCATTGCCCATGTTTATGTTCACAACGGAAAAATTAGTGAAGCGATAAACATATTACAAACAAACCTTAGTAAGGCGATTGATTTAGGAGACCAAGAAATAGTCACCATTATCTATATTAATCTTGGTTGGGCGTTAATACATTTAGGTGATTACGAAGCAGCAGAAACAAACTTAAAAGCTGGGCTTGATTTGGCAAAAACCTATGATTTAAATGCTGAAATCGCCGAAGCAAATAAGTTTTTATCCGAACTCTGGATTAAGCGAGATGACTATGAGAAAGGCATGGGTTATTATAAAGAGTTTAAAAAATATGAAGAGCGCATTACAAACTCTCTAAATTTAAGATATGTAAATGATATGATTTTGAGATATGAATCTCAAATAAAGGCCAATCAACTTCAAAGACTCTCAGAAGAAAATGAATCTGTTCGTTTGAAGCTTAGAAAAAACAGAACAATTTTAATAGTCATTGCAATCTTCTTAATACTGTTAATAGGCATACTTTATATTCTTTATAGACAAAGTCAGTTAAATGCTGAAAAAAAATTATTGACTTTAGAGCAAAGTATGTTAAGAAGTCAAATGAATCCTCATTTTCTCTTCAATTCTTTAAATTCTATTAAGTTATATATAATAAATAATGAGAAAAAGAACGCCGTTCATTATCTAAACAAATTTTCGAAACTTGTTCGTAAAATACTTGAAGCTTCTTCACAAAGAGAAATATCATTAGCGGAAGAATTAGAAACGGTTGCCCTATATATGAACATTGAAAACATTCGATTTTCTAACGAAATTAATTTTAATGTTTATGTAAAAGATGGTATTAACACACACAATATTAAGATACCCTCTTTAATTTTACAGCCATTTTTAGAAAATGCTTTATGGCACGGATTATCATCTAAAGACGG